>JAEEGL016241541.1_pt1 | contig 26436 bp, 22 predicted proteins | sample 9134231 | NCBI WGS metagenome assembly JAEEGL01 (sample SAMN16246548, study PRJNA631951) | gut metagenome | biome: gut microbiome; feature: rumen; material: fiber-attached | host: Bos | place: Iran: Karaj | collected 2018-10
GTTTTTGGTGCTTTTTCCATAAAGATAATCTGGATCATACGACGGCAGTTTTTACGCTGGATGTATACGGGCACGTTACAAGTCAGATGAAGCAAGTCAGCGCGAGCAGAATGGAACAGTTTATCAGTGCCGTTTCTTCCTGTTAGTTCACGGGTTTTACAGCTCTCTAAAGGCAAAAAAGGGGAAAAAACAAGCCCGTTCAACTCTGCCTTTTCTTACATGCAGGAACCATTTTCAGAACCCGAAACCATCGAGTGTGGTACCTGTTTTACCAGCAGTGAGCGACGCTTTCAACAAGATCGACAAGGCTGATCGTTATGCATCAAACGCAAATCGCAGACCAGAACCGACAGACTTTTTCAGCACGACTTCAAGCAGCGGCTTGTGCTCGGGGCTCTCGGAAAAGGACGCTTATCGCTTAAGCTCTTTTGAACCACAGGCCTTGCCTGTGGTTTGCGGGATACACAAAACAGGGCGGCATGACAGAAGATGTCATGCCGCCCTGTCTGCTTTTTCAAAGAGCTGCCGGGTTATTTCTTGGGCGGGTATTCCAGCCCGATCCGTTTGGCCTGGTTTTCGGGATCCCAGAAGAAGCGCCACTCAACAAAGCGTTTGTTCCTGGCGGTATCCGCAGGCGTCCAGGTGACGATCTCACCCTTTTCGTACAGTTTGTCGATCTCCTCCTCGGTATAGCCGAAGGAGCGGAGCACCTCGCGGTTGTGCTCGCCGAAGCACGGCGCGGCTGCCACGATCTGAGACGGGTTCTTCTTGAAGATGTTGGTAATGCCGATGCCCTTCATCTTTCCGAAGCACTGGTCCTCCCATTCCACCAGGTTGTTGCGGGCCTCATACTGCGGGTCGTTCTCGATATCGGCCGGCTCATAGGCGCGCTGATTGGGGATACCGTTGGCGTTGAAGATCTCCTCCAGCTCCGCGCAGGTATGCTCCGCGCAGTATTTGGCAAGCAGATCGTCGGCACGCTTCCCGCGGGGATCCGCGAGGGGATACCCGGAGAATCCGGGAGGAAATTCCGGATCGACGCCGGGCGTACCCGCTCCGATCAGGGGATAGCCCTTGGCTGCCGGGACCGTGCCGCACATGGCGACATACAGCTGCTTCTTGTCCTTGGTCTCATAGAAGGAGAAGCATGCGGCCACATCGGAGTGGTTGCCGGTGCGGAAGGGAACCGGGGCGCCCGGCTTGGGATAGCCCTTGTTGAACCAGACGGTGGGATAGTTATCAAGCAGGCGGAACATGGTGTCATACTGCGCCACGTCAACAGAGTCGCCCTCACCGGTGCGCTGGGCGCGGATATATCCGGACAGGGCAACGATACAGGCGTTGTAGGCGGTCACATAGTCCGACAGGAAGGGGTTGACCTTCAGGGGGGCCGCATCGGGCGCCACGCCGTTCATATACATGTAGCCGCCCATGGCCTGGCCGGAGACATCGTAGGAGGCCTTGTTTTTGTAAGGACCGAACTGGCCGTAACCGGAGACGTGTACGATGGTCAGCTTCTTGTTGTGCTTCCAGCAGACCTCATCGGAGAGGCCGCGCTTGGCATAGGTGCCCGCCTTGCTGTTTTCGATCCAGATGTCCGCCCACTCGATGCACTTGAGGAAGATTTTTTTGCCTGCGGGTGTCGCAGAGTTGAAGTTGATGGAAAACTCATTGCGGTGGTTCTGTGACCAGCCCGTGGTGCCGCGTGTGCTGCAGGTCACGTTCGGCATTTCCGCCTGCAGGACCTTGGCACCCATCTCGGCCATGATGCAGCCTGCAAAGGGGCCGGCGATATTTGTGCCGGTGACGAAAACCTTGACTCCCTCGAGGACGCCGAAGCCGGGATACTCATCAAAGGAATGGGTCAGTTTGCAGTCGATCTCTTTCATGATTCAATCCTTTCTTCCGATTAAGATGGTTGAGTGACACAGAATGGGACAACCGGCCAGATCAGTCGCCCTCGGGATACATCTCCTGCAGCTTCTCGCCGTTGCGCAGGGCAGCGGCGACGCAGAGGTAGAAGAGCACCGCGAACACGATGTAGATAATCCAGGTGATCTCATAGCCGAAGATCCCGGCCAGGATGCTGGTCAGCACGGAGCCGAGCGCGGCACCGACCAGGAAGAACAGATTTGCAAAGGAATAGATGCCCGCATATTCCTTGGTGCCGAACACCTTGGACATCAGAACCGAGGGAAGAAGCTTCGGCAGACACATGGCGATCGCAAAGAAGATGCAGTAGCCGAACGCGATGGCGGTGTTGCCCTTGGATGCGAGCACGAGAGAGCCAAGCCCGACCGCCACGAGGACAACTGCCAGGAGCGTCGTTTTCTTGATGCCGATCTTGTCCATCAGCATGCCGCCGCCAACCATACCGACGATGGAGACGATGGAGTAGATCGAGAGAATGGTGCCGGAGAGTTTGCCGCCGTCGTTGGCGATCGATGTGATGAAGTTGGGCACGTGGGTGGTGACGCCGGAGGCAAGCGCGCCGATGAGCATAACAACACCGATGACAGGGAGCCAGGCCTTGGACTTGGTGGCGGTCTTCTTGGAGACGCCGACCCAGGCATTGGCTTTCGCTGCGGCACTGGCTTCTGCCGCTTTCGCGCGCTCCTCGTCGCTCATAGTGCGGTATGGGACGGTACCGTATTCAGCGGGCGACCGTTTCACCAGGAACAGAGCAACAAGGACCATCACCACGGTAACCACAATGGCAGAGAAAATCATGGCGGTTTTCCAGCCCTCCGGACCGGCCGTGATAAAGCGGGTCAGCACCGGGGACCACACGAAGCCGCCGAGACCGCCTCCGGCATAGGCAATGGACATCATGGTGGAGCGCTTGTCTTCGAACCATGCAGTGACCAGCATGGAGATCGGGAGCTGGGTAAGGCCGGCCATGAAGATGTTGGACAGACAGAAGACCAGGTAGAACTGCCAGATCTTGCTGCAGAAGGTTGCGGCGAACCAGCACAGGCCGGTTCCGATTGTGACGATAGCCATCATGAGACGCATGTTCTTCTTCTGATACAGACCGGCAATGATGATGGCGCCGGCAGCGCTTGCGAAGGATGCTATCAGGTTGACCATCGACCAGCTTGTGGTGCTGAATCCGAGGTTGGTGCAAACCGGGTTCATGTAGAGCGCGAAGCAGTTGCTCATGATTGCGGTCGGGATAAAGGACATGATGAATGCTGCGGCAAGCACGCCCCATCCCTTAAATTGTTTCTTCTCCATGGAAATGCTCTCCTTTCTTTTTTCAAAATCCTTTTTTCAGGCTTTGTTCGATCAGTTTTGCCCGGACAATCTTCCCGCTCTCGTTGCGGGGGATGCAGCTGACGAATTCAAAGGACTTCGGCATTTTGTACGGAGGCAGATATTGCAGCATGTAGCGCAGAAGTTCCTTGTCGCTGGCCTCGGCGCTGCACTCGACGATCGCATGGATACGGTGCCCCCACTCGCTGTCCGGGAGTCCGACGACCACGCAGTCAATCACCTTCGGGTGGGTCTTCAGAATGTTCTCGATCTCGGCGGCGAAGACATTTTCCCCGCCTGTCACGATCATGTCGCTGCGCCGGTCGGCAAAGTAGAGATAGCCGTCCTCGTCGACGCGGCCCATGTCACCGACGCTCCGGAAGCCGCGCTGATCATAAGCGATGTTCGGGAAATTGCGGTAAGCGACATTCGGTGCTCTGTCGGTCCACTTCATAAAGATCTCGCCGACTTCCCCGGGAGGAAGCACTTCGCCCTCTTCGTTCCGGATCTCCACAACGCCGCCCATCGGCTGTCCGACGCTGCCCGGATGTCGGAGCCACTCGTCACCTCGAATGCAGGTCATGCCGACGCATTCTGTCATCGAGTAGATCTCGAAGAGTCTCTCTGGCGGAACGATCTGCAGCCAATGCTCCTTCAGCTCGCGGGAACAGATGCCGCCGGTGTGGCACATCGCCTCAATGCTGGCAAAATCCTCCTTTCGGAAGTCTGGAAGCTTGATAATACGCTGCATCAGAGTGGGGACCATCTGGATGTACTGCACCCGATATTGTTTTACCAGACGGACAACGTTTTCCGCGCTGATGCGGGCGGGCATGATGACGGTGTTTCCGGCGTAGAGGCCGTTGAAGGCGACCGTGTGCGGCGCTCCGTGAAACAGCGGGCCCGCGAGCAGTTCGCGCTGGTCAAAGTTCATCCCGGAGATCATAAACCATGCGCGGAGACCTTCGTCGCTTTCACCGGCCGGCATGTTCTGCTGGATGATCTTGAGCTTTCCGCTCGTCCCGCCGGAGAGGTTGGCCAGGTTGGGCACCGCTTTGATGTCCGGCGGCATATCCGCCGGGTATTCCGCGGCAAGTGTGCGCAGATCCGCCGTGCCCAGACAGGGAAAGCCGTTCGCCTTTGCTCCGTTGGTCACGACAAGACTGGGCCTGACATTTTCGCAGATCTCCGCCATGTTGTTGCGGGGGGTCCGGTTGGATACCGGAACGTAGCAGCCGCCGGCCTTCCAGATCCCAAAGGCCAGAGCCAGGTGCGAAGGGGTGTTCGGCAGAGCGGCGATCACGCTGTGCCCGGGGCCGATGCCTTGCCCCAAAAGGTACCACGCGATCCGGTTCGACAGCTCATGCAGCTGTTTCCAGCTCATGACGCTCTCTTTATTCTCCGGCGAAATGTAGATGACAGCGGGGTCATCCGGCCTTGCCGCCGCAATGTCGGCCAGCTGTCTGCCCGGGGTAAAGAAGCTCTCCGTGCCGGTGTTGTATTTGTTGAAATGTCCTCTGTCTTCCGGCATGCCCGTTCACCACCTTCTTCAGCACCGAATTTGGATCTGTTTACATCAGCACATTCGCCGGCCGGTAGCCGCCGTCGACCTGCAGGATGACGCCGGTGATATAGGAGGCAGCAGAGGAGGCAAGGAAGAGGATCGCGTTTGCGATATCCTCAGGCTCGGCGAAGCGCTTGAGCGGGATTGTGTTGTTGATGGAGTCTTTTGCGAACTGCGGCAGTGCCGCGACCATGTCGGTGGCGACGACACCCGGCGCGACTGCGTTGACACGCACCTGGAGCGCTGCGAGCTCCCAGGCGAGGGATTTCGTCATACCGATCACGCCTGCTTTGCTGGTCGGGTAAGGAAGGCCGCAGCCGGAACCGTAGACGCCTGCGACGGAGGCGAGATTGACGATGCATCCCTGGTTTTTCCGAATGTACTTGATCGCGTACTTGGACATGTTGAACAGTGCCTTGAGGTTGGTGTTGATGATGCTGTCCCATTCAGCCTGCTTCATCTTGCTGATTGGGGTGCTGCTGTCCACGCCGGCGTTGTTGACCAGGATATCGACTCTGCCCCAGAGCCCCTCAAGCTCCGCATACAGATCCTGCGCTGCCTTGTAGTCGCACAGATCGATGATGCGGTGGATCACTTCATAATCGGGATTGATCTCCTTGAGTGCCTCCAGGGCTTTCGCGCCGGTCTCCTCTCTGCGGCTCAGGAAACAGACTTTTGCCCCCGCGGCCAAAAACGCCTTTACTGTGGCGAAGCCGATCCCTCGACTGCCGCCGGTCACCAGAACAACTTTGCCTGCAAATTCATTTTCGAACATGGAATACCACCTTTCTGTCACCTTTCCGGTCCAACTTCGTTCTTCGCCGCAATCTCCCAAATTGCTGCGAAAAGTTCGTTAAGTTTGCTGTACGACAATAGTTTAACAGGCGTCCATGCGGGCATTGTGCAAGAACGGTCAGATATTCTATTGACCGGGCCGCCAAAACCTACGGATTTCCTATCTGCCAGGGGGAAATTGGTCTGGCTTTTATTGCATTGTTCACAAAAAAGCCTTTCTACCTCCGCGAGACTACATGCAGAATAACCAATCGCCCGCGCAACGAAAAAGCCTCCCGCTCCTGGGAAACCAAGAGCGGGAGGCTTTTGCACCACTTGTCTATTCCGCGGCGGGCGTTGATTCCGCCGGCTTATTTCCGGGCGTTTGAGCCCGTTTCTTTCTTTTGCTGTGTTTTTTCTTCATTTCCTCTACGATGATACCAAACAGGTCGTTCATATAACAGATGCAGATGTTGAACTTGTCCGGCTGATCCTGCCGGCATTCCTCCAGCAGACCTTCCATGGACTGCCTGGCGATCTCGGCAAACACACCGGACAGCTGCGCGACGGCAGGCTCAGAGGGCACGATCATCTTGCGCTGACGATAATAGGGGTTGGCGATCATATACACATACGTTTCGCAGTTGATCTGCGCATAGTAGAGATCCAGCGTTTTGCCGAGATCGGGCACCAGGCGGTAGCTGTGGAACGGGCCAAGCATCGCCAGGGTATCCGGCCGGAGCTTGTATTCCAGCCCGTTGACCACGAGGCTTCCGGAGCCGGAACGCACCAGCAGGAAGGTCTCCTCCCGGTTCTGGAAGAGAGAGGTCGGGCGGCTGACGGAGTGAAGTCTGGCCTGTACGTTGCGGGGAAGCACGTTTTGTACAAAGTATTTGTGCGCGCCTTCCATCAGAGAACTCTCATCCCTGCTTTTCTTTGCCCCCAATTTCCTTCCCTCCCTTCATACGTTTCCTGCGGAACTGCCCGGGCGACATGCCGTTGATTTCGTAAAAGACCCGTCCCATGGTTCGGTCCGAACTGAAACCGGACTCGATCGAGATGTCGATGATCGGCAGATCTGTCGTGGACAGCAGGGTCTCGGCATAGCGGACGCGGAAAAGCGTCAGGATCTCCTTAAAGCTGCACTCGAAATAATCCCGAAACTGGATGCGCAGAATGCTGCCGGAAGTGAAGAGTTTTCTGGCGAGGATGTCCATGTCGAGACGCTCGGAGAAATGCTCATAAATATAGTTGATGGCAGAGATGATCGTCTCACTCATGATCATGCCCCGATAGACCCGCCCGTCGCCGCCGCTGCTGATCATCTGCTCCCGGTAGCGCTGCGGCGTCATGCCGGTGTATTTTTTGAAGCAGCGGTAAAAGCTGATGTCCATGTTAAAGCCGGCGGCTGCGGCAATGTAATCGAAGGGGAGACTCGAATAGAGGAAGTAGGTCACAGCGTGGACGATGCGAAGGCGGCAGAGATACTGGTTGAAACTCATCCCTGTCGAGATGCGCAGCGCGTGGTTCATCTGCGCCTCGCTGACCGTGCCGCCGATCGCTCTGCCGAGCGCTTCGGCGACCAGCGCCGGCGTGAGATTCTCGGAACTGTGCGTGGCAATGTACAGGCTGGTCCGCCGGCCGAGCGGCACATTTTTATCCCGGGAGGTCTGACTGAGCATGGCCGAGTCGCGGTTATACAGCAGCTCGATTTTTCGCAGGAAGGAACTTCGGATCACGGCGCTGCCGCCCCCGCCGTGCCGGCTGAGCGTTTCAAACTGCCGGAACAGTTCGGCGATCCGGGCGGCATTCTGGCTGTCCGGCCCGATGACCGGGATGCTCATGACGACCGCGTTCTCCTGGGTGACTGTGACCTGATTGAACAGCCAGTAGCTGAGCAGCTGGTAGTCATAGGTGACTACCCACAGATCGAAAACCGCGCCGAAGTTCGGAATGATCGTCAGCACCTGCGAGGCCTGGATCCATGAGATGCAGCCGGGGACAACCGGGAACTCCTCTCCGTTGATCAGGAAGGTCCCCTCGCCCTTTCGCACCAGGATAAAGTAGCTGTCCATCTCGACGACGGGAAACATCTGCTCGCTGATCCGATGCTTCTGCAGGACCAGATATTTATCCGGGCCGCAGAAAAAACCCGACTGAGGCTTTCCGCACAGAGGTTTTGTCTTCTTCATAACCGCTCACCTTTCTGCACGCCGCGCAAATTGCCTCTCCTGTTTGTTTCCCTTTTTATACGGTTTTACTTTAGCAATTTGTCAAAACAAAATCAAGGTGCTCGGTTGAATCGCTTGTTTTTCTTTTTTATTTGTCTATGATAATTGTAGGAAAATATCATTTTTTGACTATCGCGGAGTTATCAGCCCCAAAAAAAGTATCTCCATTAAAAGAGGGAACATATCATCATGATATGGTCCCTCTTTCCTCTTCACATAAACCTCATGCCCAGCCGCCGGAAACGTTCATCACATGACCGGTCACATATTGGGACTCGTCCGAAGCCAGGAACAGCGCCATGTCCGCCATCTCTTCAGGTGTGCCCAAGCGCTTGAGATAACAATTGCGGACATAGCGGTCCTGTGTCTCCGGCGTCAAATACCGTTTTACAGCTTCGGTCGCAGTAACGCCGGGATTGAGTACATTGACCCGGACATTGTAGTCGGCCACCTGTCTTGCCATCATCCGTGTCAGATAATTGATGCCGCACTTTGCTACGCCGTAGCCGCACTGCGTTCTGTCCGGGACCACCCCCGCAACGGAGCCGATGTTGATAATGCTGCCCGACTTCTGCGGAATCATTGCCTTGTTCAGCGCGATCTTGCAGGCATTGAACACGGTGGCCAGATTGGTCTCTACGGTCTTGCTGAATTCCTCCCAGCTGCATCTTGTAATGTCAAGATCCTTCCGAATGTTGGAACCTCCATAGTTGTTCACCAACACATCCAATCGGCCCTCGGCCGCCAGTACCTCTTCTACCATCTGGCGATGGCTTTTGTAATCATGGGCTTCAAAATACAGCAGCGCTGCTTTTCCTCCTCTGGCTCTCGCAGCCTCTACCGCTGCCTGACCGGTTTCCGCATTACGGCAGGCATAATACACCATTGCCCCCTCGGCCACGAAGCGATCTGCAATGGCCCGTCCGATCCCTCTTGTGCATGCCGTGACCAGTGCAACTTTTCCTTCCAGGCGCTTGCTCATTATTATTTCCCCTTTCTGAAATACAATTCGTCTTTCTCGTTTATAAGCTTAGTGACCGATAGATTGATCCCTGTCACCTGCTGGAGAATCCTGTCAAAGCGGCAGCTCGTTTGTATGGAATGGAAGTCCTTTGTTTACAGACGATACGCCACTTCAAAGCCCTGGTGCATGGCGTCGCTGGACTGGCCGGGTTTTACAGCGTCGCCAATCACGAACACCTCGGGGACGAAGCTGCGGAGCTGCTCGGAAATCGGGTCGTATTTCCGGGAACCGAGGCCGAGAACGATGCAGTCGAAATCCCGGAGCCATTCTTCCGTTCCGTCCCTGCGCCGGATCAGGACATCCCGCTCCGTAACCTCCAAAACCTTGGAGTTGACGAACATCCGGACGCCTTCGCGGCGCAGCGAGGCCAGGGCGACGTTCCGGTTGGGCAGGCAGACGCCGGTCATCATCTGAGGCTGCATCTCCACAAGTGTGACCTCCACATCGCCGATGCTTCCGGTCGCGGCAAAGGAGTTCGGACGTGCATCCGCCATCAGCATCTCGGCCGTCTCACAGGCGACTTCTCCGCCGCCCAGGATGCAGACGCGTCCCTTGGGAACGGTGACGCGTCGGGCGAGGATGTCGTGGGTGGTGACGATGGGGTACTCGCCGACGCCCTTGATAAATGTCGGGATCAGAGCTGTCGCGCCGGTGGCAACGATAACGGCGTCCGGAGCGAACGCGCGGACGCTTTCCGCGTCTGCCTCCCGGTTGAAGGCGAAGCGGACGCCGGCCTTTTTCGCGCGGTAATTCAGGTGCACCAGCCACTTGCACATCTCCTGCTTGCCGGGGGAAACCACTGCGAGGTTGAGCTGCCCGCCGATCCGGTCGCTCTTCTCCCAGACGGTGACATCGTGACCGCGCTCCGCCGCCGTGACGGCCGCGTACATGCCGCCGGGACCTGCGCCGATCACGAGCAGCTTCTTGACCGGCGAGGCCGGTTTGAAGGGGAAGTCGTACTCACGGCCGACGAGAGGATTGATATGGCACTTGCAGACAGGGTGCTGCGGATCCTCGGGAGTGATGCAGCGCCCGCCGCAGGAGCCGCAGGGTGTGATGTCGTCGAAGCGGTTTTCCCGCGCCTTGTTCGGAAGGTCCGGGTCGGCAAGGAGCGGACGACCCATGGAGATTCCGTCGACAAGTCCGCGCTCGACCAGGTCCGCACCGTATCGGATGTCGTTGATCTTGCCGACAACGAACACGGGGATCCCGACGACCTTTTTGATCTCGGAGGCCTCGTACACATTCATGCCGATCTTCTGGCTGTGGGAGGGCAGAATGTTTTCCAGGCCCTCGTACTGCACGCCTCCGGAGACCTCCAGCATGTCCACACCGGCCGCTTCGAACTTCGGGGCGAGGTAGAGCATCTCATCGAGGGAATTGCCGCCGGGCAGACGCTCCGAGCCGGAGATGCGCAGGATGATTGGGAAGTCCCTGCTCACGCATCGGCGGCATTCCTCAATGATCTCCAGAATAAACCGGGCGCGGTTGTCTATGCAGCCGCCGTACTCGTCCATCCTCTTGTTTCGCAGGGGAGAGAGAAACGCGCCCGGCAGCATGTAGGCATGGGCGGCGTGCAGCGCGATGCCGCCGCAGCCGGCCTCTTCCGCACGGCGCGCTGCCTGTCCGTACTGCCGCACGATCTTCTGGAGTTCCTCAATGGTGGCGGGGCGGCTGACGTGGCCGTTGGCGTTGGTGTTTACCGAGGGGCCGATCGGTGTGATCCCCTTGAGCGCGCAGATGGACTCCGGACCCGGATGGATGATCTGCGGGAACAGGGTGCTGCCGGCGTCGGAGATACGCTTTGCAAAATCCCGGAACTGCGGCACGAGCCTGTCCTTGTCCAGCGCGGTGGTCCGCCCGATGTACCAGTATTTGTGGTCTACCGTTACGGCGTCGATGACGATATAGCCGGCGCCTCCCTCGGCACGTCTCACAAAGATATCCGCCAGACGTTTGGGAACCGTGCCGTCCGTCGCCTCGTAATGCATGCTCATCGGTGCCATCGCGATACGGTTTTTCAGCGTTGTTCTGCCCAACTGGAGCGGGCTGAAGATTTTCGCGTCCTTCATATTCGTAATCATAGCAGACTCCTCTTCCGATTGTTTTCCGCAAGGCTTTGTCCCGGCCTATGGGCAGCCGAGGACAAGGCGGCATCGTCGTTCTATGTTCAGTATAAACACTGCCGCCCTCCTCATGTCACACATAAATACGGGAGATCATGTGTTCCGTTCTGCCATATCCAGGGTCTCTTCCTGTCGTTCAATCTCACTATTTTTTCGGTTTTTCTAACATAAACGCCGGTTATCCCGCCGGGATCCCGGTACAGCCTCCTCCGGAGGCCTTTTCCGGCCGGATGAGCCGGCTCCGCCAGCTGCTTATTCATAATCAGACAGTAAAACCGGATTTTTTGTCCGTTGGGAAGAAATGATAATTCAAGAAACTACCCTCTGCCGAAAACCCCACTGTGTTAAGTTTTAATCAGAGAAGGATTGCTGTACGATCTACGGCCTGACTGCCTGTCCTCCCAAACAGGCGCGCCGACCTCAGACGGAAAGGACTGGTTCTATGAGCTACGATGCGCTGTTCAGCACAATCAAGATCCGGGGACTGGAACTGAAAAACCGCGTCCTGTTGCCCGGTATGAACACAAAAATGGTCAGGAACAAACATGACGTGGGGGACGATCTGGCTGCCTATCACGCGGCTCGCGCCGCCGGCGGCTGCGCTCTGAATATCCTGGAGGTAGCGGCGATCTGCCCGCAGACGCACGCCTATCTCTATTATGGCCTTTACACCGACGAGGATGTCGAGAGCTTCCGAAAGGTCACCGAGGCGATCCACGATGCCGGCGGAAAGGCCGGGATCCAGCTCTGGCATGGCGGCTTTGTCCCGGAAATGTTTTTTGATGAGAGCAACCGCCTGGAGACCCCCGATACGCTGAGTGTGGAGGACATTCACCGGGTCATCGCCGACTACGGCGCCGCAGCCGCGCGTGCTGTGGCGGCCGGCTTTGACATGGTGGAGTACCATGCCGCGCATACCTATCTGCCTCATGAATTTCTAAATCCGTATATGAATACCCGCACCGATGAATACGGCGGAAGCTTCGAGAATCGCTGCCGTTTCCTGCTGGAGTGCATTCGCGCCATCCGGGACAACATTCCCGAAGAGATGCCGCTGTTCATGCGGCTGGACGCCATCGACGAGATGATGCCTAAGAACATCCCCGAGGAAGAGATCGTGGCCTTCATCAATCTCGCCGCCGATGCCGGCGTCGATCTGGTCGATCTGTCCCGCGGCAACGCCAGAAGCAACGCCACTGTATACGAGGTGCCTCCATTTAATCTGCCCTGTGGGTTCAACGCGGAGATCGTTGCCAACATCAAGCGTCAGGTCAAAATCCCCGTGGCTGTCGTCGGCAGGATCAATACGCCCGCGCTGGCAGATGCGCTGATCGCGGAGGGCAAGGCCGACATGGTCGCCATCGGCAGAGCCCAGCTTGCAGATCCGGAGTGGTGTCTCAAGGCACAGACCGGCCGCGAGGACGAGATCCGCATGTGCATCGCCTGCACGCAGGGCTGCTATGAGTCCGTGATCGACCCGAACGCCCCGCACATCACCTGTACGCATAACCCGGCGCTCTGCCTGGAATACCAGAAGATTCCTCCTGCCCAGACGCCAAAAAAGGTCATGGTCATCGGCGGCGGCATGGGCGGCATGATTGCCGCCGAGCAGCTGCAGCACCGCGGCCATAAGCCCGAGATCTACGAGGCTTCCGACCGGCTGGGCGGAAGATTCCTTCTGGCGGGCGTCGCGCCGAAAAAGGAGGAGTTTACCCGTGCTGCGCTCTGGGAGGGAGAGACGGTGAAGCGGCTCGGTATCCCTGTCCATCTCGGCTGCACCGTGACGCCGGAGCTGATTGCGGAAGAGAAGCCGGATCATGTCATCATCGCCATCGGCTCGCAGCTCGCCCTGCCGGAGATCCCCGGCATCGACGGGAAGAATGTCTGGACGCAGGATCAGGTCCTGAAGGGCGAAGTCACACCGACTGGAAATGTTGTCATCCTCGGCGGCGGGGGCGTCGGCACAGAGATCGCGACCCTGCTTGCGGAGAAAGGCGCCTCCGTTACGATCATCGACCCGAAGCGGGTCGGCTCCTCCATGGGCATGCTGAGGAAGATGTTCATGGAGCTGGAATTCCCGGGCTACGGCATTAAACGAAGCTCGTTCAGCAAGGTGTACGAGATCGGCGAAAACGTGGTCCGCTACAAGCAGACCGACCGCAAGACCAAGAAAGTCTCCGACAGGGAGAAGGCTTTTGACGCGCTCGTCATCGCCTGCGGGGAAAAGAGCGCGGACAGCTCCGCCCTGCAGGAAGCCTGCACTGCGCTGGGCATTCCCTTTGACGTGATCGGGGACGCCGCCAGACCCGCGGATGCACTGGCAGCTACGAAAGCGGCCTGGGCGGCGGCCAACGCCGTCGTGTAAGAGGAGAGACCGACATGACGACAGAAGAGAGAATTGAAGCGCTGGAAAAGGAAATCGCGCGGCTGAAGGACATCGAGCAGATCAAGGCGCTCAAGAGCCGCTATTTCCGTGCGCTGGATACCAAGGACTGGGACGCGCTGGAGCAGACACTCAGCCCGGACATCTCCACCTCCTACTCCAACGGCAAGCTGGTGTTCCACGGCCCGAAGGAAGTGACCGACTACTTCAAAGAGGTGATGCCTGCAACGGAGATCACCCTGCATCAGGGCCACAACCCGGAGATCACACTGGAGAGCGACACCGTCGCCTGGGGAAAGTGGTACCTGCAGGATATCCTGATTTTTACCGAAGGCAATCCCTATGCGGGCACACAGATTCAGGGCTCGGCCATCTACACCGACAAGTATGTGAAGGTGGACGGCAAATGGCTGATTCAGGAGACCGGCTATCTGCGGGTGTATGAAGAGATGTGGCAGAGAGGAAGCAGCCACCGCATCAGAACCAACATGCACCAGCCGAAAAGCAAAAAGACCAGCAAAAGGTAATACACGTCCCTTGTGCCGCCGTGCCCGCGTGGCACGGCGGCACAAGGTTTCTGTCAGGAGCTGAGGAGACCGTATGTTCCGTGAGTATCGCAGAAAATGGGTCCGGAAAAACCGGTTCCGGCCCTGGTACCGCAAATGCAGGCATTACCTGAGCAAACGCGGAGAGATCGGCCGGACGATCAAAACCTTCCGCGGCGATCTGGGGCCGCTGAAGCAGCTGCGGCTGCGCACGGATATGATCTGGTCCCTGTTTTGCTACGGTGCATACTTCAGTGAGTATTTTCTCTTCGGGTTTGAAGGGAAGCCGCGCGCGTACCGGAATTCTTTCATCACAGAAGCGAACCGCATGCACTATTATCCGCTCATGAACGATCCTCGAAACACGGATCTGCTTGAGAACAAATACCGGGCCTATCTGCTGTTTCGCGAACTGTACGGGCGGGAGATGCTGTACGTCCGGCGCGGCGCGCAGGCGGGGGAGGAGGAGCTGCGGACGCTCACGGGCTTTGCCGCCCGGCATGAGAACTATATTGTCAAGCCCGTTTATGCGGCTTTCGGACGCGGCGTGCACAGCGACAGTCTCACGCGGTATGCGTCTGCGGCGGCGGCTTTTGCCGCGTATGCGGAGAAGGGGGCCGTACTGGAGGAGCGTATCCTGCAGGATCCGCGCATGGCCGCGATCCACCCGGCGTCCGTCAATACCCTGCGCATCCCGACGGTGATCCTCTCCGGCCGCAGCGGCACGCCGGAGCTTCGGCTGTTCCACCCGAGCCTTCGGACCGGCCGGGGCGGGAGCCTGACGGACAATTTCAGCGCCGGCGGGATCAGTGCGCTCATCGATCCGGACTCCGGCCTTGTGTTCACTGACGGGGCCGACAAGCGCGGCGGCCGCTGGGAGCGGCACCCGGACAGCGGCATACGCTTCCGGGGCTTTCAGATCCCGGAATGGGATCGGGCCGTCGCCCTTGTCCGGCGGGCTGCGCTCTCCGTTCCGGGCAACCACTATTGCGGCTGGGATCTGGCCCTGTCCACTGATTGCGGCTGGTGCATCGTGGAGGCCAATTCGACGGCGCAGATGGGCGCCATGCAGATCGTGACCCGAACCGGCCGCAGGGCCGAGCTGGAAGTGCTGATCAGGCAGATGAAATGAGGGATCAGACATGGCAGTGCGAGAAAACCCGATCCGGGCACGGCTCTATATCCGGAAGTTTGCGAAGCTTCACGCCGGGGCCTGCGGCATGAGCCCGGAGGAGCTTTACCGAGACATTCTCCGCGTCAAGCACATCAGCAGGATCTCACTTCAGGAGTATCTGTGGACCGGCTGCTGGGCGCTCAGCGGAGAGCAGAAGCGCAGCGTCTCTACGCTGTATACGCGCGCCGAGTTTCGGAGGCGCTTCACCGACCGGCGTTATAAGGGCATCCTGACGCATAAGTATTACTTCTCCCGCGTCTTTTCGGAATTCTACGGAAGGGATTGCGTCCTGCTTTCCAGGGCGACGCCAGAAACGCTCTTCGCACTTGCGGAGAAGACCGGAAAGATCGTGATCAAGCCCAACTGCAAAGGGCAGGGACGAGAGGTGGCGGTGCTCCCGCTGCGCACCGACGAAGACCTGCGTGCGGTGCAGGAAGCCGCCCGAAAAACGGGCGACGGTATTGCGGAGGCCTACATTGTGCAGCACCCGGCTCTTGCCGCCTTCAATCCCGGCGCCGTCCATATCATCCGCTTTTATTCCATCTGCTCGCCGATGGGCGCAATGCTGTTCGCGCCGGTGCTGACGGTGGCAAACACGCTTCCGATCGCCAACGGCAGCCGGGACGCGCTGACGGCTATGGTGGATATCCGGACAGGTCTTGTCGCGACCGACGCGGTCGATCAGAACGCGGTGCGCGACTACGCGGCGCATCCCGTGACCGGACATGTGTTTCGCGGCGCACAGATCCCGTTCTGGAAGGAAACGATCGATATGATGTGCCGGGCAGTACCGATGGCGTCCAGGATCTCCAACGTCGGCTGGGATATTGCCATTACGCCCGAGGGTCCGCTGATCGTGGAGGCCAACACCATCCCGGGTTTCAATTCGGCGCAGTACCGCGGCTTTGCATCCCTTACGGACGGATTCTTTTATCAGCCCCTCTTCGACGAGGGGATGACGGGCCGAACGCTCGAACACCCGGAACGCTATGAGAGAGTCCTGCTCAGGCTCCATACCGGAACCTCAAAAACCTTTAACGCTTGAAAGAGTTCGCGGTTTGAAGAACACAGGCAGCGCCGCAGGACGCGTCGAGATTCTGCGTGAGCCGCGGCTTATCTGACGGAAAAAACAGAGGATCGTATTAGAGAAGGAGAACAGCCGATGGAAATTGTGCTTTCTGTCTGCTTCGGCGTTCTGATCGCCGCCACGGCTCTGGTCTATCGTGCGCTATGCTCTCCACCGGAGAAAAGGAGGAGGCGGTGAATGCTTATCTGACCGGCGTTGCAGCCGCACTGACCGCCTTTTTCGTCATCGGCCTGCATGTCGGGCGACGGGTTCGCGACACCAACGACTATTATGTGGCCGGACGCAGAGCGCCGGTCCTGTTGGTCACAGGTTCGCTGATCGCGTCATTTCTTTCCACGGGCGCGTTTCTGGGAGATACCGGCGAGGTGTATTCCGGCTTCTTCATGGGCATCGTGATCGTCGGCGTTCTTCAGGCCTGTGGCTATGTCTACGGAGCGGGTTTCTTTGGCCGCTACCTGCGCCGCAGTGAGGTCAAGACCCTGCCGGAATACTTTGCGCGTCGCTTTTCTCCCCGGGCAGGCAGGCTGGCCTGCCTGGTTCTCCTGTTCTCCGTCAGCGCCTATCTGCTCTCGGCCATGCAGGGGATCGCAACGCTGCTCAGCCAGATTGCGGGCCTGCCCTACCGCAGCTGCATCGTGCTGGCCTGGCTGGCCTTTACCGCATTTACCATCTACTCCGGATCGCCGGGTGTATTGCTGACCGATACGGTCATGTTCCTCGTTTTTCTCGCGGCCTCCCTCTGTGCCCTGCCCTTTGTGGCCCATGCCGCGGGCGGATGGTTCCCGGCCATCAGGGTTCTTGCCGTGCAGCAGGAACTGCCGGGCATGCTTTCCTGGAGCGGCTGGAACGGGTATCTGTATCCCGACGGGACGAGCAATCTCCTTTGGGCCGTGACCTATGGTCTGGTCTGGGCGCTGGTCGTATCCGTCAGCCCGTGGCAGACGAGCCGCTATCTGATGGCGCGCGACGAGCACGTCATTTTGCGCTCCTCCGTTTGGGCCTCGATCGGCGTGATGTTCGTGACGGTCTCTCTCTATTTCACTGCGGCATTTATCCGCTGCGTGAACGCGGGGCTGGAAGGGAGCGGCGCGCTGATCTGGGCGGCAATGAACCTGCTGCCGTCGGCGCTCGGCGTACTGCTGCTTACGGGGATCGCGGCGGCAGGGATCTCTTCGGCTTCGACCTTCCTCTCTCTGATCGGTTTCTCACTGGTCAACGATATCCTGCCGCTCGACCACCTTGACGACAGGCGGCGCCTGCGCCTGTCCCGACTGGCGATGCTGGCGGTCAGCCTGGTGCTGCTTCTTCTCTCCTGGTTCCAGCCGCCACAGATCTTCTACATCATGTACTTCGGCGGAACCGTCATCGCGGCGTCCTGGTCCGTGCCCGCTTTCGGAAGCGTATGGAGCTCCCGGCTGAGCGGAACAGGCGCCTGCCTGAGCATGCTGTTCGGTTTAGCGGGCTGCGTCTGCGCCAAGTTCCTGTATGCGCTGCGCGGCGTCACGCCGCCGGTGTGGGCGGACGCCTTTTTCGTGGGGCTGGCGCTCAGCCTGTTCGGCGCGGTGATCGGCTCGCGCGTCCGCGGGCCCGGCGAACACGAGAGAGCGCAGCGGGAACTGCTGCATGCATCGCCGGAGTCTGATCCGGCAGAGGATGCCCGGGACCGGAGACTGTGGCTAGTCTATCTTTTCTTTGCCCTCACGGTGACGCTGTTCTTCCTTTTTTGTTATGCCCTGCCGTATCGGCAGGCTATGGAGGGAATCGCTTGAGCGCAACGGTCAAACTGTATTATGCGAACATAAGGAATATGGGAGACCAGCTGAATGTGCTCCTCCTGGAGAGGCTCTTCGGGCTGCGTGTCGAGCGTCGCTCCTTTCTGGACGGCGAACTGTGCGCGATCGGGAGCTGCCTCGGCCAGTACACGCTGCATGGCGGGACCGCCATGCGGCTGCGGCAGCGGGTCAACGGTCTGCTTCGTCCGGATGTTTCCGTCTGGGGAACAGGTTTCATTCGCCGCACGGACTGCGAGTCGCCGTTCTTCAAGCGCAATATGCGCTTTTTCGCGCTGCGGGGAGAACTGACGCGGCGTGATGTGGAGCGAATGACCGGTCGGGAGACCGGCACCGCGGTGGGAGACCCGGGGCTTTTGGTTCGGCGCCTGTTTCCGGAGCTGCCGGCGAAGCGCTTCCGCGTCGGCATCGTTCCGCATGTCTGCGATATCTGTGACGAGCGGATCCCTTCCCTGCTGGCGGCCTATCCCGACAGCTGCCTGATCGACGTGAGAGAAGAGCCGCTGACGGTTCTGCGGCAGATCGCCTCTTGCGAAACGGTCTTCTCCTCCAGCCTGCACGGGCTTGTTGCAGCCGACAGTTTTGGCATTCCGAATCGCCACGCGGTATTATCCGACAGGCCGCTCGGAGACGGATACAAGTTTAACGATTATTATTCCGCTTTCAGCGTTCCGCATATTTTTACGGATCTGCGAAGCAGCCCGCCTCCGACGGCAGAGGAGATCCGCTCCGCCCGGGCCGTTACGGACGAGGCCGTTCAGCGGCTGAGCGAAGGCCTTCTCGACGCGTTCGAACGAATCCGGCAGGGAGGGAATGCATGAAGTCCAAGCCCTTGGTATCGGTCATCCTGCCGACATACAACCGCGCGGCCGTCCTTGAAAAGAGCATCGAAAGCGTGCTTCGGCAAAGTCTGCGGGAACTGGAGCTGATCGTGGTTGACGACGGATCGGAAGATGAAACACCGAAACTGCTCGCTTCCGTACGGGACCCGAGGCTGCGTACCGTCCGGCTGGAGACAAACGGCGGGGCATGCCGTGCACGCAATATCGGTTCTGCCGTGGCCGGGGCGCCCCTGCTCGCCTTTCAGGACAGCGACGATCTCTGGCGACCTGACAAGCTGGAGCGGCAGCTGGCTCATCTGCGCGACAGCGGCGCGGATATGGTGTTCTGCCGTATGCGGCGCATTTCGGAAAAGGGGAAATCGTTTCTCTTCCCTGTCCATTCCTTCGATCCGGAGCGGATGCAGGAAGAGCTGCTCATGGAAAATCGCGCGGCTACCCAGACCATGCTGATGAAAGCGGAGGTATGGCAAGCGCTGCGCTTCGACGAAAGCCTGCGGCGGTATCAGGACTGGGACTTTGCCATTCGCGCCGCCGGTCAGTTCCGGCTGGCCTACCTCCCCGAGACACTGGCGGAATCGTTTGTGCAGATGGACAGCATCTCCGCAACGGTCAGCTCCTATCCCGCACTCAGCCGGCTCTACGAAAAGCATGCAGCCCTGTACGCCGCTTTCCCGGGCGCGGATGCCGTGATGAACCGGAGAATGGGAAAACGACTCGCCGTTTCGGATCCCGCCGCGGCATACCGTCATTTTCTCAGAAGCTATCACCTGTCCCGCTCTGCGTACGATCTGTCCATGCTGTTTCTCAGCGCCGTCCGCAGCCGCGGCAAGTTCAGACCGGAGGCCGAATCATGACCGCTTTTGTTGTAGTGCACTACTGCAGTACGCGGGAAACCGTCGCCTGCGTGGAGACGATCCGGACGCTGGACGGCGCGCATCACATCGTCATCGTCGATAATGCGTCGCCGGACGGGAGCGGCGCGCTACTCGCGCGGCAATACGCTGGTGCGGAGGACGTTACCGTGCTTCTGAACGGCGAGAACGCAGGCTTTGCCCGTGGAAACAATCTCGGCCTGCGCAAAGCAAGGGAGACACTTTGCGCAGAATTTGCCGTCGTGCTCAACCCCGACGTCACGATCCTGCAGCGCGACTTTTCCGAGCGGATCCGTGCGATCTATGCGCGTACGCAGTTTGACCTGCTGGGGCCGGACATTCTCTCTGCCTTTACGGGGATCCATCAAAACCCCAAACGGCTGCAGGGCTACACCCTTGAGCAGGTTCGGCAGAAGCTGGCCTATGTGCGGCGATCGCAGAATCCGATCCTGATGCTGCTCAGCTCCGGCGAAAAAAACGACCCGGTTCTCTGGAGAATGGTTCTCCGCCGGAATAGAGCCAGGCAGAACATTGATACAGACAGAGTCTGGGAAAACGTCGTGCTTCACGGCTCCTGCGTCGTGTTTTCGGAGAAATTCCTGAATCGCCTTCCCGAGCCGTTCTACCCGGGGACATTCATGTATTTTGAAATGGAGATCCTGGATTGGCTGTGCCGGCAGTGCGGTGCGGTCACGGTCTATGATCCCTCGGTCAAGGTGCTTCACCAACAGCATGCCGCCACACGCGTCGCCTTTCGGTCGATTGTCAGCCGATCCCGGTTTGTGGCTTGCTGTCTGGAGGATTCCCTGTGCGCGGCGGAAAGACTGATGGGCGGAGAAAGCGGGGAGGACGATGAAGATGCAGCCGGATGCGCAGTTCCGACGTGAACGCAGCTTTCGCGTTTTCCTGAGCTTTCTGTCGCCGCGCCTGAATACCGTCTACCTGTATTGGAAGAAGTTTGGCCGGCCACCGGATCTCCGCCATCCCCAAAGCTTTAACGAAATGCTTCTACGGCAAAAGCTGGAGCGTTTCGGACGGGATCGGGAGGTTCGGCTCTGCGCCGACAAGCTGACCGCGAGGGACTTTGTTCGTGAGCGCGGCTGCGCAGATCTGCTGGTGCCGCTCTGCGGCGTGTGGAGGCGGCCGGAGGAGATCTGCTTTGAAGCCCTGCCGGAGCGGTTCGTACTGAAGTGGAACTTCGGCTGCGGCTATACCCTTCTGTGTCCCGACAAAGCCGCCCTCGACCGGTCCGCGGCCGTCGAGCTTCTCCGGCGCTGGGGCCGCGAGCCGTTCTGGGCGTTTTTTTCTGAGCTTCAGTACCGCGGCATCCCCAGGCGGATCCTGGCAGAGGCGTGGCTCGGAGACGATCGGGGCGTTCCGCCGGAGGATTACAAGTTTTACTGCTTCCACGGGAAGGCGGCCTGCGTCATGCTGTGTACCGGCAGGGAAAGGGGCGTGCCCCGTTTCTATTTCTTTGACCGGGATTTTCGGCTCCTGCGCATCAACCGCGACGGCAAGGAGGCTCCGGCAGACTTTTCCCTTGTGAGGCCGGACGGCCTGGAGCGCGCGTTTTCCGCAGCCGAAACGCTCAGCGCGGGATTCCCCTTCGTGCGTGTCGATCTGTACCTGATCGGAGGGCGGGTGTTTTTCGGAGAACTCACCTTCACCCCTGCAGCAGCACTGGATACGAAGCGCCTGCCCGAAGCGGACGCTTGGTTCCGTCGGCTTCTGGCCGGCGGAGCAGAATAGAGGGACCTCATGTCGTACCGATCTGCCGCAAAAAAAACAGCCGCCGTCTGCAGGCGTCTCTCACAAGAGCTGGAGCGGCCTTGGCTTCCGCTGTATCTGGATGCGCTCTGCTGCAGTCTTCGCCATGGAGCTTCCCCGGAAAACTATGCGGTCCTGCGCTTCTACGACCTGCCGGAGCGGGAACGCGCGCGCTATCTGACCTCCGGCCGCTCACGCAAGCTGGATCGGGAGCTGAACCGTTCGGCGCGTCCGGAGGAGCTGGCCTGCCTGATGCGGAAGCATCTGTTCAACCGTTTTTTTCACCCATGGATCCGGAGAGAATGGCTGTACCTTCCGGAGGCTTCTCCGGAAGCGCTGCGATCCTTTCTGCTCCGGCATGACCGGATCGTTCTCAAGCCGGACGGCGGTATCATGGGGCGCGGCCTGGAGATAGCTGAGACTGCTGCGCTGGATCCGGACAGGCTCTTCAGGTGCGGGGCCTGCGAAGCCCTTCTGGCGGAAGAACGGATCGAACAGCATCCATCTCTGGCGGAGATCCATGCCGCAAGCGTCAATTCTGTGCGCGTCAACAGCGCGAGGGACCGCGCGGGAAGAACGGTCCTGATCGGCGCCTGTCTCAAGGCCGGGACCGGAGAGGGACGCGCGGACAATTTCCACGCGGGCGGGATCGCCTGGCCGCTCGACCCTGAAACCGGATGTGTGTGCAGGAGTGGGCGCGACCGCTTCGGCACGGCGGATTATCCGTGCCACCCGGACACCGGCTTTCCGATGAGAGGCTTCGCCGTCCCCTTCTGGCCCGAGATCCTGGACTGCGTCAGAGACTGCATGGCACGTATCCCGAGCGTCGGATATGTCGGCTGGGATCTGGCGGTGACCGAAGGGGGTCCGGAGATGATCGAGGGGAACGTCCGCTGGCCGGGCGGCAACATCATTCAATTCGACGGGGAGGGAAAGTACCCGCTGTTGAAGAGCTGCAGCAGGTGAGCTATGATTCTCGATGATTTTCGCGCCTATCCCATCATCCGCAGGCGCTTTATGACCTATGTGCGCGGGGTGCGGGACATTCCGCCCGGAGCAGACCGCGAGAAGCTGTTCTGGGACTATCTGCGCGTCCGAAGGAGAAACGCGGAAAAGCGGGTCTCAATGTCGGAGTATATGATATTCGGCTTTTACGCGCTGCCGCTCCGGGAGCAGAAGCGCTTCCTGACCGACGCGGAGGCAACGCGCCTCATGCGCCTGTGCAATGCGGAGTCAGAGCCGTACTTGAAAAACAAGGTCTGCTTCCTGCGCACCTTTTCACGCTACGCTGCCCGGGACTGGCTGTATCTGCCGGAATCGACGGAGGAAGCATTCCGCGCCTTCGTGAGTGCGCACGGCACGGTTGCGCTGAAGCCCGCGGCTTCAAGCTGGGGGATCGGCTTTCGAAAACTCAGCGTGGAAGAGCTGGCGCGGGAAGAGGGCCTTTTTGAACGGCTCGCAGGGGAGGATTATCTTGCCGAGGAATACCTTGTTGCTGATGATTCTCTCGCGCGTTATCATCCCGATTCCCTCAACACGGTGCGCATCATCACGATGCGCAGCGATGAGCGCTTTGCCGTCCTCGGAGCGGGCCTGCGAACGGGCAACAACGGGCTGCCTGTGGACAACGCCCACGGAGGCGGGATATTCTGTGAGATCGATCCGCAGACCGGCGTTATCCAAACCGACGGGCTGGATGAGTATGGCAATCATTATACAGCTCATCCCATGACCGGTATCGCGTTTCGCGGGGAACAGATCCCACGCTGGAGCGAAATGCTTGACCTCTGCCGCAGCGCAAGCATGACGCTGCCGTTTCTGCATGTGGTCGGCTGGGATGTGACGATCCTCCGGGACGGCCGGCTGGAACTGATCGAGGGGAATCACAATCCCGGCATGAACATCGTACAGGCGCCGGCCAAGCGGGGGATCTTCGACCGCTTTACAGCCATGATGGAGGACTACTACGGAATCAGCGCGGAAGAGGCAAAAAGCGGCCCGCGAAAGGAAGAGCGCGGGAAATGAAAGCGGCCGCAGTCCCGGGAAAGCGGAACTGCGGCGTCAGTTGTCGGAAGGAAAATACAAATGGCTCAAATGGGATTTCTGATCAGCAGCAAGCCCGGCGAGCGGCGGCGAGCGCTTCTGCCGGAACAGGTCCGGCAGATCGCGGGCAGAGACGGGCTTGTGTTCGAGTGCGGGTACGGCGGGACGCTCGGAATCCCGGATTCGGATTATCTTGCGGCCGGTGCGCGGGTCGGAGAGCGACAGCAGGTGCTCGCCTGCAAAATGCTTGTCGACGTCAAGCTCGCTGACGCCGACTATCTGGGGCGGCTCGGGCGGAACAAACTGCTGATCGGCTGGGCGCATGCCGTGCAGAAGCTGGATTTCACATCCGCATGCATTCTCGGCGGGCACAGCGTCCTCGCCTGGGAAGAAATTTTTGAGGACAGGCGCTACCTTTTCTGGAAAAACAGAGAGCTTGCCGGACAGGCAGCGATCCTGCACGCATTCCGCTACTGCGGCAAGCTCCCGTGTGACACGCGCGTTGCCGTCATCGGGAACGGGCAGACCGCACGCGGCGCGGTGCAGACGCTCCGTGCGCTTGGCGCACGGACGGATGTTTTCGGGCGAAGTCTGGAAAACAGCTTCAAACAGCTCATGTATGACTACGATGTGATCGTTAACTGCGTGCTCTGGGATACCTCCCGCACCGATCACCTGATCTGCCGTGAGGATCTGAAGCGGATGAAGCTCGGGACCCTGATTATAGACGTCTCCTGCGACCCGCATCTCGAAATTGAGACCTCGCACGCGACGACCATAGAGAATCCCGTCTATACGGTGGACGGCGTCATTCACTATGCTGTGGACAACACACCGGCCCTGTTTCCCGTCTCCGCTTCCAGAGTAATCAGCGAAGGCTTCGCTCCATATGTGGATGCGATCCTGGAAGGGAAACTCCCGCCTTCGCTGGAAAAAGCTGTCGTGATCCGCAACGGCGGCATTCAGGACGAACGCATCCGCATGTTCCGGAAGGCTCGCAGCCTCTTTTGCGAGCTGCCTGCCACGTGATCGGCAGGGCCTTAGATCGGGATCAATCAGAACCGCCGGGAATCGTATGCGGCAGAGGCAGAAAAATGCGGACGAACACAGGAAGGAAAGAGCCGAAGCAGGGGGAAAGGCTGTCGTTGAAGGTCTCTGCTGCCGGTGTGAATGTTCAGCGCGGACAAACCGCATTCTGCAGCGGCAGCGGTCAGGAGTATGGAGGAGCAGGCGATTTGAAGGTATTCGTAACAGGTGCCGGAGGACAGCTCGGGCATGATGTTGTGAACGAGCTGGAACGGAGAGGACATGAGAGCGCCGCTTCCGGAACACAGCCGGTCTACAGCGGGATAGCCGACGGATCTGCAGTGACCGCAGCGCCGTATGTTCAGTTGGACATCACGGATAAGGAAGCGGTTGCCCGCACGATAGAAGGATTGCACCCCGATGCCGTCATCCACTGTGCGGCGTGGACCGCTGTGGATGCTGCGGAGGATGAGGAGAACCGAGAGACGGTTGACCTTATCAACCACCTTGGAACACAGTATCTTGCAGAAGCAGCGAAAGCAGTGGGCGCCAAAATGCTGTACCTTTCCACAGACTATGTGTTCGATGGGAAGGGCACCCGCCCCTGGGAACCGGATGATACCTGTTATGCTCCCTTGAATGTGTACGGACAGAGCAAATTAGACGGCGAGCTGGCGGTCTCGTCTACTCTTGAAAAGCATTTCATCGTTCGCATCGCCTGGTTGTTCGGATTGAACGGGAAGAACTTCATCAAGACCATGATAAACATGGGCAAAACGCACGACGCCGTTCGTGTGGTCAACGATCAGATCGGCACACCGACATATTCTCTCGATCTTGCCCGCCTGTTGGTCGATATGATAGAGACAGAGAAGTATGGATACTATCATGTCACGAACGCAGAAAGCACCTTGGGCGGGTATATCTCTTGGTATGACTTCTGCGCAGAGATCTATCGGCAGTATGGCCTGAATACAAGCGTCATCCCTGTATCAACCGCAGCGTACGGGCTGAGCAGGGCGGCGCGGCCGGAGAACAGCAGACTGGATAAGAGCAAGCTGGAGAAGATGGGCTTCAAGCCGCTGCCCACATGGCAGGATGCCGTATCAAGATACTTGAAGGAGGCGGAGCTGTAGCATGGGCCAGATAAAAGTTGATTACAATGCAGGCGGCATTGACGGACTCTGCATAATTGAATCAACCGTCCATGCCGATAGCCGGGGATACTTCATGGAAACTTTCAGCCAAAAGGATATGTATGAGGCTGGCCTGTATATTTCTTTCGTGCAGGACAATCAGAGCATGAGCAGGAAAGGCGTGCTTCGCGGCTTGCATTTTCAGAAGAATTTCCCGCAGACGCGGCTGGTGCGAGTGATTAAGGGAACAGTGTTCGATGTGGCCGTAGATTTGCGAAGGACCTCTCCAACATACGGCAAGTATCACGGCGTGCTCCTGACGGCAGACAACCGCAGACAGTATCTGATCCCTCGGGGATTTGCACACGGCTTTCTCGTACTCACGGACATGGCTGAGCTTTGCTATAAATGCGATGACTTCTATCATCCGAATGATGAAGGCGGTCTGGCATGGAACGATCCGGAGATCGGCATTGAATGGCCTGAGGTCGTCGGCAGCTATCCCGGAACCGCAGATGCGGGCGGGTACAGGCTTGCTGACGGAACACCGCTGATACTGAGTGAAAAAGATCAGAACTGGTTGGGGATAAAAGACACATTCATTATTTGAGGAATAACACCTGAATCCTTGCGTCGGTATTAGTGCCGTTTCGTCCTGATATTTCACGGGTTTTACCGATCTCTAAAGGCTAAAAACAAGGTAAAAAACGAATTTTGAGAGAGCAGCCTCAACTTTTCAAGCCAAAAAGTTGCCGATTCCCCCGGAGAATAAAAAAATCTGCATCTTTCGATGCAGA
>JAEEGL012828963.1_pt1 | contig 26435 bp, 27 predicted proteins | sample 9134231 | NCBI WGS metagenome assembly JAEEGL01 (sample SAMN16246548, study PRJNA631951) | gut metagenome | biome: gut microbiome; feature: rumen; material: fiber-attached | host: Bos | place: Iran: Karaj | collected 2018-10
CAAGCAAGGAAGTTAAGAGGTCTGGGACCGAATGATATGATCTTAAGCTTGCTGAGACCAACGAGCGCTCTTGCAACAGGGATGAACTCATTGATCATCTTAGCACAATCCTCAGCATCGCCTACGGGATACTCAGGAATATAAGCACCTACATTACGGAGCTTTAAGTTGTAGCTGGCATTGAGCATACCACAGTAAGCATCGCCTCTGCCACCGCACAGATCGTTCTGTGTCTCTTCTGCTGCTGCACAGAACATCTTGGGTCCGTCAAAATGCTTAGCAAGAAGTGTCTCAGATATCTCGGGACCGAAGTTGCCGAGGTATACACAAAGAGCATTACATCCTGCCTTCTTGATATCCTCAAGAGCCTGAACCATATGGATCTCGCTCTCAACTATACAGATAGGGCATTCATAAATGTCTGCTGCATCATACTTAGCCTTATAAGCATCTACTAAAGCCTTTCTTCTGTTAACTGAAAGAGACTCGGGGAAACAGTCACGGCTTACAGCCACGATACCTAATTTGATCTTGGGAATGTTATTCATGTTAATCCTCCTTAAATGATTACCAACTTATTTTATTCTATGATGAATTACTCATCTAATAGTTACACTTTTTTATTGTCTTGTGTAAGTATTCTCCTATACGCTCACATTGGGGCCGATAAGTCCTATATGTGCGCCTGCATCAAGGCCACCCTCTGCATGGCCGATGAGCCACTTATTCTTGGCAGTGATGAGAGCATCTTCATATCCTGCATGCTTGCTGTCAAGCGGAAGGTTCGTATCCTTGGGAAGTACCACGATACACTTGAATCCTGCATCACCTACGCTGCAAGGTGCATAATGAAGCGTGGTCGCATAAAGCTCTACACCCACTCCCTTAGGACAAAGGAACGCTTCGATCTTATTAGTGTCATAAGTAAAATCATCCGTGATATCCTGCTGAGATCCGATAAGAAGTATGAGGTCTGTGCAAGCTATATCGAGCTCTGATGATCTGTGATACTCAACAGCATTAAGCAAATGATTGTGTCCATTGCAGTAACCGATCTGGATAGGAAGCTCACCGTAATAAACCGTCTGTAGCTTATCCATCAAAGATGTAGCTTCAAGATAATCAACTGAAGGCTCATATACAACACCCTCAGGTAACGGAGACTGCTCCATGGCCTCGATAAGCTCGGTAAAATCTATCTCTGAGATCACCCTTCCATACTTACGAAATGCTGCATCTGTAACATTCTGAATCTTCATTTATAAACCTCCTTAAATATGTATCATTAACCAATGGCTTTGAAAATCGGTTTCAGTGCAGGATATATCTGCTTAAACTGCTGATATCTCTTCTCATACTTGGCAGTAAGTTTGGGATCCGGCTCCACGGTATCTACCACTTTTACAAGCTTCTGTGCAGCCTCTTCGACAGATGCAAACTCGCCACATGCAACTGCTGCAAGCATAGCTCCGCCATATCCGGGACCTTCTTCACTCTCGATGACATCTACCTTGATACCTAAGATATTGGCGATCATCTTCTTCCAAAGTGGAGACTTGGCACCACCGCCACAGATCTTGGTACGCTCAATCTTTATACCAAGAGACTTGGCCACTTCGAACGAATCCCTTAATGCAAATGCAACACCTTCGAGTACAGCCTGTGTCATGTCTGCTCTTGTGGTATCCATCGTGATACCCGTGAATGTTCCTCTTGCATAAGGATCATTAAGAGGAGATCTCTCACCCATAAGATATGGCAGGAAGAATACATGATTCTCGCCCAGCTTATCAATGGCCTTCTGCTCTCCTGCAAAGTCCTGTGTGCCTATAATATCTTCCATCCACCACTTGTTGCATGACGCAGCGGATAACATGCATCCCATAAGATGATAACTTCCGTCAGCATGTGCAAAAGAGTGAAGTGCATTATTGCTGTCCACTCCGAAGGTCTTGGAAGAGATAAATATCGTACCACTGGTTCCAAGAGAAATATTACATCTTCCGTCACCTACAGTACCTGTACCGACTGCCGCTGCCGCATTGTCTCCTGCGCCGGCTACGATCTTCACATTCTCGGATACTCCGAGTTCTGCAGCGATCTCTGGCTTGATGTTGCCTACTACCTCATAACTCTCAAATATCTTTGCAAGCTGCGACTCCTTGACATCACAGATCTCCATCATCTCCTTAGACCAGCATCTGTTCTTAACATCAAAAAGGAGCATGCCTGATGCATCTGATACATCGGTGCAGTGAACACCGGAAAGCTTGTATGCAAGATAGTCCTTAGGGAGCATGATCTTCTCTATACGGGCGAAGTTCTCAGGCTCCTTATTCTTTACCCATAGTATTTTAGGTGCCGTGAATCCGGTAAAGGAAATATTGGCAGTATACTGCGAAAGCTTGTCCTTACCTATCACATTATTAAGATAGTCGCATTCTTCGGTAGTACGTCCGTCATTCCAAAGAATTGCAGGACGAATAACATTATCGTCCTTGTCCAAAATAACAAGTCCATGCATCTGTCCGCCAAAGCTGATGCCTGCAACCTTGCTCTTATCGCATTCACTCAAAAGCTCCTTAAGTCCGGCTATAGACTGAGAATACCAATCCTCAGGCTTCTGTTCAGACCATCCGGGATGAGGGAAAAACAGGTCGTATTCCTTTGATACGATCTTGTGGATCTTGCCTGTCTCATCCATAAGTAAGAGCTTAACTGCCGATGTTCCCAAATCGATTCCAACGTATAGCATAATAACCTCCATTAGCGCATTTTCGCCGTGTTATTCGTGCACGGGCACGAGCACACATAGTAATATTACTACATTTGTTCACTTTATTCAATTATTAACTTTGATCAGTTGAGAATTTCGTGAATTGTTACAGAATTGCCTGTATGTTTTTGGATATATTGCAGATTACATAATTCGATCAATATTCCTTGTCGATATGCGTAAGCCCGTATTGTTCCATGAACTGCTGTTTATCAGCCTCGTCCTTTATGAGCATGATCTCATGAAAAATCCCCGTATTTCTGTCCTTAAAGCCTGCAACCTGTTCGCCGTTACATATACTGGCACGGATCAGGGGCCGGTCTCTTTCAGGATCATAATCATATACGGGGATCTCAGTTTTTCTGTTTTTCCTAAATATCATCTATTTCACCAAGCTGACTGTCTCGCGGGCTATGGCTTCCCTAAATCAAGTACTCTTATTTAAGCATTTTCCTCATAGTATCCGGAATGACCGCCAATATCCTCTCACTGTTTCTTCCTTCAACGTAATATGCCGAAAGTTTTGCTTTATGATACTCGTAAACAGTACCGCCGGTAATCTGCGTCAGCAAATCCGTGAAATACTGCTCCCAACTGAAGTAATCCTTACTCTCAATGTGGTCCTGTGCATTCTCAAGAATATCTTTCTTGTTCTCAAATTCCAATACTCCCGATTTGAGTATCATCCATTCGAATGATTCAGGCATATATATGGCCACATTGCCCATTCTCTCGGCTAAAAGCAGCAGTTCCTCAATATATGCTCCAAATGCAGCGCCATCGATTATTACGCTTATAACACCTTCTCTGCCCAGGTCACGAACATGCCTGTATACCTTGGTATTTCCGCCGGCACTTACACATTTAGTCTCATTCAGCACCTTGTCATAGAACTGATATCCGGAATTAGAGTCTTCAACAACAAGATAATCCGCTTTCCCGTTTTGTTCTCCTCTAATATCTCCATATATCTGATAAAACTCATGATATATCTTCTCGGGATAATTATATTTTCCTGAATTACGGATCCCGTAAACCTCATTGATACTGTACGGTAAAGTGCGTATCGCTTTTCTGGTTATCAACACATAGTAGTTATCTGTCTCTTTGATGACTCTGGCAAATTCCTCAGTATATATGAAGCTATGCCCTTCATCAATAAAAACGATACTGTTTTTACAACCCCTTATCTCTTTGTCCCATGAGTTCAGTCCGCCACCGAACACCTTGCATTCCACATCCGATACAATACGTACGCCCGTCTTATCGGCAAACTCCGCATATTCGCGCAATAATCCTATGAGCGTAGTTTTCCCGGTAGCGCTGTCACCCTGTATTATCGTAATATTCCGTTTTATATCAAATTCATATCTGAGACGGCCAGTCTCAACAATGACATGATGTGTACCTTTCATCCGGTTCAATCCTCATGTAACAGATCCAATGCTGTCAATATGTAATCTTCCTCATTTTTCACGACAGTACCGGTATTCTCTATATATATCTCAAAAGGTTCGCACCCCTTAAATTGCATCGGATACTGAAGATTGACCAGTACATCCTTATTCTTACCTATCTCCAATAACCACTTGGCACAGTTTTCTCCGCAACTGGTCGCATCAAAAACAAGATTCGGATTATTATAGATAGATATCAAGGTCTTAACACCACCTGACAGATCTCTCGGTGATATAGGACCGAGCACGGAACTGTTGATCAGCTCTCCGCCCGCATACTCCGATTTATCGACATCTTTGATCATCCTGCCAACCAGATCATCCGCTAGCCAATCCTGCGTATAATTATTCACGAACCATCCCGGTCCGTAATAAACATTATCCATTTCCCCAAAGTGTATCTTAAGCATATGTGCACCTCTTTTGATGATTATACCACAACAATCGCTTTCCGTGCTCTTCTTTGTTTCCTACACTTCCCAAGGATAACCCATACGAAGTAAGGATTAATCTGACACAATGCTTACCTTCATCTCCTTTATATGAAAAAGAGACAGCAATTAACTTGCTGCCTCTTGTAGGTTCTCTATCCTCCGGCCAATAATCACAGCCTATTATAATCCACCTTGATGTTATATATCAGATTCATAACAATCACTGAGTTTCGGTGTACTCATTTTTAAGGACCAGCTCGCCGTTATCATAGGAGTACTCCTTGATGTCGAAAGTGTTGTCAAAATTAAAATTGCTCGACTTAAGGATTCCGTCCTCTGTAAAGAACGCGGAATAAAGGAAGTCCTCTCCACTGTTTAAAAGTTGGCAATCTCCGTTTTCTACAACAGCTACGTAGGTGCGAGTGTTGCGGGACGAAAGCCACGTGCTTATGAGCACCGCTTTCCTTCCATTAGCAAAGGCACCGCTACTTAGGTAAACGAACACATCTCTGAAGTTCGATGCGTCCAAGGCTTCCGCGCCTTTTGCAGATATAAACCAGACTGTGTAGTGAGAAAGGCTATCAAGATCTCCCGAAAGAAGCCCTTCAGCTTCCGAGGCATCCGGTGTTGTTACCGCAAACGCTTCATTTGCACCAGTATCTTCAAAGTCGTCCTCTATAAAATATACAATTGCTTCCTCTGTGGCTTCTGCAAGAAGAGTCTTTAGATCAACGTCTTCCGATACAAGGGCGGAATCTTCCTCTGTCTTTGAATCCACCGGAATGAACTCTGTCTGCAAAGTCTCCTCTAATGTTTTCTCTGTAACAGTTTGCTCCGGTGTTTCTACTACAGATTCTAAAGTTTTTATTTCTTCAGGTTCGGCAACAGCCTGTTCACCACACGCTGAAATGTTGAACACCAAAACACTAGTAAAAAGTACTATCGCTATCCTTTTCATTTCATTCTTGAGCATGTAAAACCTCCTCACCATCACTGTTATACCAAAGTTACTTGATAGATAACAATGCCCCCACTATTTATAGCCTACTATACCACCCTTCTGTTGAGCACTCAATATTGCTATGGTAGAGTAAGCTCCCAAAACAACAACCGCAAATGCTATATAAATGAATATCTCTCCCAAAAAATCTTTTCCCATAAGGCATAGAATGATTTGGTATATACTAGGTGCTACAAAATAAAAAGCAAACGCATTATAAATGCTTCTATGCACTTTTCCATATTGCCTATAATATGCGGCCAAAACTAAGAAAGCTACAATACATCCTAAATATATCAATAGTCCCCGTGTATCATATCGAAGTCCTGTAACAAAGAACTGGACCGTCTGTCTGTATGTAAAAAACAATATGGCTCCTAGCCCCAATATGGTAACAAATAATGCAATTCTTTCCTTTTTAGGATCCTTTTTGGCTATTCCATTCTGAAAGGCATATTCCTTTTGTCTAGCTATCTCATATAAACTTTCGTGACCTTCATCCACAAATTTCTTCCATAAATCTATCTCAGTTTCAATAGTAGGTAGAAGTCCCCTTATCTCTATCGATCCAACTGATTCTTCTGTGTTATGGTGTACTCCTTTGTTACCCATTTTTCTCATGGCATGTAGGTTGTATATCTGTGTATATGAAATACTTTTGCACTTTTCCAATGCATTAATCTGTTCTATAAGATCAGGTATCTCTCCCTGAATTTTGATCTCCGGAGTGTAATAGTCTGTATATGAATTGACAATAATTTCAACAATAGTTCTCACAAGCATGGCTGCATATTCATACTCACCTTTATCAACAAATGCTTTCAAATCTGTATAAGTTTTATCAACCTTAGTTACCTTTTCTTCAAGTTTCATATTCTACATCCATAAATAAATGGGCCAAGGATAGTCCTTGGCCCATTTATTACAAACTTTTTATGCTCTATAAGTACATCCAAGTTGCTGTAGCCTTGCAATTCTATCATCATTAGCGGGATGACTACTGGACAATACTGCAAAAACACCTTTTGTGTTTCTACCTGCAAACCTGTCCAGAAAATGGCAAAGTCCCTCTGAATATCCAAGCTTTAATGAAAACTCATCAGCCATGTATTCTCCAGCACGTCCAGTGGCAAGTACAAGATACTGACCAATCTTTGTCCATATCCACATTAGTGCAGCAATAATAATATCACCAACGATGGAAATGATAATTGAAGGATTTCCATTTCCTGATCCGACTAAATTAGAAATCAATCCCACAAAGGAGAGAATTCGGAAGAACAATCTAATCATAATGATTATCGCTGTAATAATTACATTTCCTACCGTTACTATTAAGATTAAATCTGTATCGTGATTAGCTATATGTGAAAACTCATGAGCAAAAATACCCTTAAGTTCTTCATCTGTCGCATTATTATACATACCCTTAGTAAGACAGATTGTCCTTCTGCCCGTAGCATAGGCATTTGGAACTTTGTCTTCACTCATGAATAGCTCTATATCATCTGGAAGAGTCGGGTAAAATTGCTTTGCCCTACTGTATACCTCTTTGAAAACAGGAGCAAGACGCTCTGCATAATCAACTCGTTTAATTTTTTTGCATCCCATCTGTAATCTCAAAATAAACTCACCCACGGGGGATAGCGCAAATAAAATTGATATAAAATATATACCAAGCGCAATTGGAATTGATATCCAATTAAAATTCTGGCTTTCACCAATAATTTCAATAATAAGCAAATTAGTACAACACGTGATAATAGCGACATTTATTACTAAATAAATTAATACCGGGATTCTATGTTTTTTTGCCATGCTTTTGATAAAATCGATGAAATACATTTTCGCTCCATATACATAGTATTGAATCTTTATTCGTAAATATATAGCATTTTGCTCTGCTATATATAGCATATCATATACTCAACATAATATATTGTCAATGCTATTCTGTGCTTGTGAATGGAGGACAATCTCGTGAACAAAACTTCTTCCGATATTACAAACACTATATCTTCTAATGTAAAAAAATATCGTACTATGAATAATCTCACTCAGTCCAAGCTTGCTGAATTGCTTTTCCTTGACGTCCAATATTATTCACAACTAGAACGGGGAGAGAGAAATTTTACAATCGAGAAGTTGGTCATGCTATGTGATATATTTCATGTAGGCATAGAGAAACTGATAACTGTAGACAATGAGAAACCCACTGACAACTCTGAATTGATTTCATCCATCACAAAACAAATTAAGAAGTTGAATCTTTCTCAGCTTAAGGCTCTGGATAAATTTGTCAACGAAATAATTCCTTTTATAAGCTGATTTTTCATATAAATCAAAAATAGAAATGTACCTCACTTTTTATCAAAGCAACGTCGGTAGGCGTTGCTTCCTCTTTGTAATGTATAGTGTCATCCTCCCAGTTCTGGAGATTTTCTGACAATGTGTATATACACTATTGCTCCTGTAGAGTAAAATATATGTGACGTTACTAAAATACGTTTTAGAGGATATGTGTTATGGCTCATGCATATAATGTATTATATTTACCCCTTGCACAACGTGTCATGGGTGACATGTTTGATTATGCCGTGAACACACTCTCAATTAAGATAGAAGAGTTCTTTAAAATGTTCTTAGTAAGCGGCATGGCACATCAATTTGAGATAGGTAATCCGACTTACATAGCCGGCAAGAACGGTTGTGAGGTTGCAAGAGAAGTAATCAATGGATGTAGCGATCTTAATATCGAAGCAGAAGATATAATGTATATGGACAAATCGCCGGAATACTGGATAGGCTGGGCACTGGCATATTATCAATGGCAATCATCTTTTCCATACCGCTATATAAACAGGCTTGTTCCCATAGAATCGATGTACGGAATGTATAAGACTCTTCATGAAGCAGACATCTCATTATTTGTAGATATTATGAATGAAAAATGCATGATTGCATAAATGTATAGAGGCCTCGCATATGCGAGGCCTCTATATTTCTCAAAACACTGCCTATTTCGTAAGACGAACAGTCTCTCGGGCTATGGCCAATTCTTCATTGGTAGGAACTACCATCAGTGTCACTTTATCGCCGGGCTTTGAGATGATAACTTCCTCGCCGCGGATGGCATTCTTCTCATCATCTATTGAACATCCGAGGAAAGTAAGATAATCTGCGATCGTCTTACGCATAGAACAGTTATTCTCACCGACACCTGCCGTAAATGCGATAACATCCACGCCACCCATGGCTACTATATATGAACCGATGTATTTGGCTACTCTGTATGCATATGTCTCAAGTGCACCTTCTGCCTTGGTATCGCCCTCTTCCATAGCCTTGGACAGATCTCTGAAATCGCTCGATACTCCGTCTGACAATCCATATACACCAGACTTCTTATTACATATGTTGATGACTTCATCTGCGGTCAGGCCTTCTTTGTCTGCTATAAAGCTTATGATCGCAGGATCAATATCACCTGAACGGGTACCCATGATAAGTCCTTCCAAAGGAGTCATACCCATGGAAGTATCTATCGACTGGCCGTTCTTAACAGCCGATATCGAAGCTCCGTTACCCAAGTGACATACGATGATCTTAAGATCCTTCCTGTCTTTACCAAGTATCTTCGCAGCTCTGTCAGATACGAAATCATGACTCGTTCCATGGAAGCCGTAACGTCTGATCTTATATCTCAGATAATACTTATAGGGAAGTCCGTACATATATGCCTTACGGGGCATGGTCTGATGGAATGCCGTATCAAATACAGCCACCATGGGTACTCCCGGCATTACATCCTTACATGCGTTGATGCCGATTATATTGGCCGGATTATGAAGGGGCGCCAGATCATTACATTCTTCGATAGCATTCATGACTTCATCGTTTATTACAACCGATGAGGCAAATTTCTCACCGCCATGAACCACTCTGTGACCTACCGCATCTATCTCGGATAATGTCTTAATAACACCGACTGATGCATCTGTCAACTTACTGATAACAAGCTTAACTGCATCGGTATGATCCTTCATGGGAATCTCTTCCGTCACTTTATCCCCACCGTCCGGAGTATGAGTGATCGCACTTCCATCTATACCTATTCTCTCGCACAGACCCTTTGCCAGGACCTTCTCAGAATCTGTCTCTATAAGCTGATATTTAAGTGATGAGCTTCCGCAGTTAAGTACAAGTACATTCATTAATCCGTTCTCCTTTTTTGTAGCAACTAATCTATTTGGTCTCTCTAATTTTGATGTTCAGCTGTGCATAATAGTAGTTCTTTACCTGAGTCTGCTCGGGATTGCTTAAGTAATTAAACATAAGCTCTAAAGATCTTGATCCCTGCCACATGGGTTCCTGGCATATGGTAGCCGTGATGATACCTTTATCCAACATATCAACCGTTGTAGGAACATCATCATGTGTAATAACGCGTATATCACGTCCTACACCGATCTCCTGAATCGCTTTACATCCACCGTATACGCCTGCTGCCGTAAAGTACAGCCCGTTTATCTCCGGGTGGTTACGCAACATATCGCTGACTATATCATAACTCTTAAGATCGTCATCATAATTCTCTTCAACGCTTATGATATTAAAACGGCTGTCTTCAGACAATCTGTCCTTGAACCCTGCTTCTCTCTGCGAATGGCACAGGATATTTCTGTCTCCGAGAATGATTCCTATATTGACCTTATCATGCGTCATAAGCTGCATGAGCGCACCTGCTGCCGAACCGGAATTGAAATAGTCGCTGCCGACATACGCAATTCTGTTGACATTCTCTGCGTCAGAATTGACGGTAATAACAGGAATTCCATCTGCGATCAGACCATTAAGCTTCTCACATACCTTGGCATCATTATACGGAGTGATGATGATACCCTGAACTCCTTCATCAAGACAGGCTTCAATAGCTGAAAGCTGCGCTGCGGGATGATATGCTACACGCTTAACTGTAACCTCACATCCAAAGAATGCAAGTTCATCAGCCTTTTCCAAGAAACCCTCGATAACTTTGTCAAAGAACGGATTCTTGCGGCTGAAGACGATGATACCTATGCGATATTTCTTCTTCTGTGCAGCCAAAGCCATGCCCGCCTTATTGGGCTTGTAACCAAGCTGCTTGGCTATGGCTCTTACCCTTTCGGCAGTCTCTTCGCTTACTCCGTCTCTGTTGTTAAGTACCCTGTCTACCGTGCCTCTCGACACTCCGGACAGTCTCGCTATCTCTTTAATAGTGGTCATAATTCTTCTCCGTTGTTATGTTAACCACTCCCCTCAGATTCTGTAGCTTCCTTCAAAATATGCGCGATTTAGTATGCGCGTCCCCAATAGACCATCTTCTTTGCCGGACGGCCACAGCATACACAGGTATCTGCTATCTGCTCCTGTTCAAAAGGCATACATCTGCTCGTAGCAGACATCGTCTCTTTGATCTTATCTTCACATGCCTGATCACCGCACCACATAGCCTTAACAAATCCCGGTGTAGTGTCTAAGATCTTCTGCATCTCATCCAGAGTCTTTGCCGTGTAGGTATGAGCGTCTCTGTGAGCACGTGCTCTTTCAAGCATATCCTTCTGTATGGTATCAAGAAGTTCAGATACCTTTACTTCAAGCTCATCAAGAGAGCACTCGATCTTCTCGCCATTATCTCGTCTTCCCAAAACGCACTTACCGGCCTCAATATCCTTGGGACCGATCTCTACTCTTAACGGAATGCCGCGCATCTCCTGCTCAGAGAATTTCCATCCGGGAGACTTATCCGTATCATCAAGCTTAACTCTTACGCCTGCCTTCTTAAGACGTTCACGTAATGATGCGGCAGTATCCAGGACTCCTTCTTTTTTCTGCTGGATGGGTATGATCATGACCTGAACGGGTGCTACCTTAGGCGGCAGTACAAGTCCCGAATTATCTCCGTGAACCATGATCATCGCTCCGATGAGTCTGGTAGTAGTGCCCCATGAGGTCTGATGTACATACTTAAGTGTATTGTCCTTGTCTGCAAACTGGATACCAAAGGCCTTTGCAAATCCGTCGCCGAAATTGTGGCTTGTTCCGGACTGAAGTGCCTTACCGTCATGCATAAGCGCTTCTATCGTGTAAGTAGCCTCTGCACCGGCAAATTTCTCCTTATCTGTCTTACGACCCTTGATAACAGGAATCGCCAGTACCTGCTCACAGAAGTCAGCATATACATTGAGCATCTGGATCGTACGCTCTTCGGCTTCTTTAGCAGTTGCATGCGCCGTATGACCTTCCTGCCACAAAAACTCACGGCTTCGAAGGAACGGCCTTGTCTCCTTTTCCCATCTGACCACCGAACACCACTGATTGTAGAGCTTCGGCAGATCTCTGTAGGACTGTATATCATTCTTGTAAAAATCACAGAACAGAGTCTCAGAAGTAGGACGTACACACATCCTCTCCTGAAGCGGAGCATTGCCTCCATGTGTAACCCACGCAACCTCGGGAGCAAATCCCTCCACATGATCTTTCTCTTTATTGAGCAGACTCTCAGGTATAAACATAGGCAGGTATACATTCTCTACACCGGTCTCTTTAAACCTTGCATCCATCTGCGACTGGATCAGTTCCCAAATAGCATATCCGGCAGGCTTAAATACCATACATCCCTTAACGGAAGTATAGTCCATAAGCTCAGCTTTCTTGACCACATCCGTATACCATTGCGCAAAATCTTCTTCCATTGATGTAATAGCTTCTACCAGCTTCTTGTCAGCCATTGTCGCATGTTCCTCCAAACAGTTAATCTATTAACATTTGATCTCTAAATATCCAAGCAACTTGCTCGTATCATAGCTTGTCATTATATCAAGATTGGGGTCATAGTATTTGCCATCATAATACACAAGATAATGACAGAATCGACCCATTTTTTCCATGAGTATCGCGCATTTGGGCAATACCACATCGCGGCCTTCCGTATATATGATTATGTCGGAATGATCGATACCGTAGTAATTAAGCGCAGATATCATCCTGCCCATTGTAGCCTGCCACTCTCTGCAGTCCATAACGGTGATGACTTCGGCAAGCGTCACTCCGGCGAGCATCGCTACACAGCACTGTCCGCACAATCCGTCATCTTCCTGCATGATGACTTGCATGGAATCTATCTTCCTTATGGGATTATCAAAGCTGTATGGACTGTTCTGATCCATCTTGATAAGCGACTTATGTATCTGCATCAGGATCTTATGCTTCACCCCCTGCTCAACGCTCGCAAGTGTTGAATTCTCTCCTGGGACCTTGATCACATACAGGCCCTTCTCCTTGGGCCATAACTCACAATCTATTATCGTATTGTCGATGACGATATTGGCTTCGATCACATCTCTCTGTCTGCAGACTTCCCATATATTGAATGGGATATTGATCGAGTATCCGTCATCTTCCTTCTCAACCTTGGATTCAAAGAAATATCTCATGAACTACCTCCGAAAATATTACTATTCCGTATTTTACCACAATATGCGCTTTCTTATCACTATATTTCTCACTCTTTTGTGCTCTTTTTTTAATACAAGGAGCAAGAATTGCATGATTCACTGCCATAATTTAGGCTTTTACACACATTACACGCAGTTGGTGGTATAATATTTATAAGGGTAAATGTATTGTATTTTGCAAAGGAGGGTAGACTATGAGATGCAGAAGAACACCTATTGAAGCGGACGTATTTGAGTACACGATCGAAAGCGGTCTCGAGGACGGCTGGGAGCCTTTTGCCGATGTAGTGACCAAGATGTGGATCGTTACCGACAGACTTATCAAAGTCACCAGAGACAACGGTACTGTAGTAAGTCCGTATATCAATCACAAGAGAGGACGTACCTTCATCGAAGAGGGCGATTATATCATCATCGATGATGACGGTACCAAGCATGTATGCGGTGCCAATAAGATATTCAAGAGATACGAGCAGGTATAACACATGTCACTTTTAGCAGCATATATGGTTCCACATCCACCCATGATAATTCCCGATGTGGGCAAGGGCAGCGAAAAACAGGTACAACTGACCATACAGTCATACGAGAGAGTGGCAGAGGAGATCGCCGGACTGTCTCCGGAGACAATCATCATTTCAAGCCCTCATTCGATCATGTACTCGGATTATTTTCATATATCTCCGGGTAGCAAAGCAACGGGGTCATTTAAGGACTTTAATGCTCCGGGTGTCAGTTTCACCGAGGAATACGACACGGAACTTATTGATGAGATATGTCGTATCGCTGATGCTTCAGACTTCCCTGCAGGTACTCTTGGTGAGAAGAATAAAGCTCTCGATCATGGTACGATGGTTCCGTTATTCTTCATACGGCAAAAACTGCCGAACTGTAAGATCATAAGACTTGGACTGTCAGGACTTCCCCTGACCGACCACTATAAAATGGGCCTTATAATTCAAAAAGCCATCGACAAGATCGGCAGGAAAGTCATATACATCGCCAGCGGTGATCTCTCTCACAAGCTTAAGCCTTACGGACCCTACGGTTTTTCACCGGAAGGTCCCGAATATGATGCCCGGATAATGGATGTATGTAAAAGGGCTGCGTTCGAAGAACTGTTTGATTTTGAAGAGAGTTTTCTTAACAAAGCTGCTGAATGCGGTCACAGATCATTTGTGATCATGGCAGGAGCTTTGGATGGTCTGTCCGTAAAGGCGACTGAATATTCACATGAAGATGTGACGGGCGTAGGATACGGTATATGCAGCTTTATACCGAAGGACAGAGACGATACAAGACATTTTCTTGACAGATATCTTGATACATTAAATAAGACTCTGAATGAAAAAAGATCTGCATCGGACGAATATGTAAAACTTGCAAGAACGACCATTGAAGCATATATCAAAGACCGAAAGATACTGAAGATACCCGATGATATACCTGATAATCTAAAGAACAGAAGGGCCGGAACCTTCGTATCCATTCATAAGCACGGATATCTAAGAGGCTGTATAGGAACGATAGCTCCCACAAAGGATAGCATTGCAGAAGAGATAATAGGCAATGCCATAAGTGCAGCTACAACAGATCCTCGTTTCGACCCGATAACAGTCGATGAACTTCCATGGCTGGATATCAATGTGGATATTTTGGGAGAACCTGAAGATATTGATTCGCCGGATCAGCTCGATGTCAAAAAATATGGAGTAATAGTAAGTTGCGGTTATAAGAGAGGTCTGCTCCTTCCTGATCTTGACGGTGTGGATACCGTCGATCAGCAGATATCCATAGCCAGACAAAAAGGCGGTATAGGAGAACATGAGCCTTATAATCTTCAAAGATTTGAGGTAGTAAGACATGTCTAGATGCACGGTATGTTTCAGACATTGTGATATTCCCGAGGGAGGAACGGGATTCTGTGGCGGCAGAAGCTGTCAGGACGGTAAAATATATGCATCCAATTACGGCAGGATCACTTCTTTAGCTCTTGATCCCATAGAGAAAAAGCCTCTTAACAGGTTTCATCCGGGCAGTAAGATCATATCTGCAGGAAGTTTCGGCTGTAATCTCAGATGTCCATTTTGTCAAAACAGTGAGATCTCATGGTCTGACCGTATTAGTTCCTGGCCCGACGAAGCAGAATACATAAGTCCGGAAGAGCTTACGGATATCGCCGTCAGATACCGAGATAAAGGCAATATAGGTATTGCCTTTACATATAATGAACCTCTTATAGGCTATGAATATGTACGTGATACAGCAAAGCTGGTACATAAAGAGGGAATGTACAATGTACTGGTCACCAATGGAACGGCAGAACTTTCCGTTTTGGAAGAACTCAGTCCATACATTGATGCAATGAATATAGATCTTAAGGGATATGATCCGCAGTACTATGACAATACCTTGGGCGGATGCAGGGATATGGTATTTGCTTTTATTAAAGAGGCTGCCAAAGTCTGTCACGTAGAACTGACTACTCTTATAGTCACCGGTGAAAATGATTCGGAATATGAGATTAGGCAGATATCCGAATGGATAGCTGACTTAGATGCCAATATTCCTTTGCATATATCAAGATTCTTCCCCTGTTTTCATATGACCGACAGAACTCCTACAGATATCGGGACTGTCTACCGACTTACAGATATCGCTAAGGAGAAACTGCGTTACGTCTATCCGGGGAACGTATAAGCATCTCTATATACTATGGAGTCCCATAGTGTAATCTCAGTTTTGCAAAAAAATCTTCTAAGATATATCTTGAATCCACATCCTTATATATTCTTATGACAGGATTATCACTCTTATAGACCGATGCTGTATCATCCGCTATAAAAGGTGCCGGTTCATCGACATGTCTGCCACATTCAGGATTAAGTGCTATCGCTATGGCAGGAGAATCTCCAAGCGACCAACTCTCTCCCTGTGTCCACCATGCCTCTTTTGACATGTTGTATGACACAAGATTCTCATACAGATGCCGTCCGATATCTCCGCATGGCTTGACCTTAAGTTCAAGTTCTGCTATGCCTGTCGTAATCGTGGTATATACATCCGACGGAACCAGCCATACATCCGCTCCACTCTGTAAGACTTCATTGGCTGCAGTGATATCATTACCGGAATTAAACTCTTTAAACGGAGCCTTTCTGTAACCTGCTCCATGAGTCCCTATCCATACTATCGTCATACGCCCAATGATATCCGGACATTGTCTGATGGCCATTGCCACATTGGTTATCGCACCCTGACACAGAATGAATAACGGTCTGTCATCTTCCTTCATGGCTTCTTTAATGATAAAATCAACGCCTTCGGAGATTTCGCTGCATTTATCAACCGGTCCCATCTGTCCGAGATACGCAGGTATGTCAGAATCCATCAGCCTGAGAATTGTCTTTATCTCTTCAAGACTTCTTTCTACGGACCCTTCTTCGGCAAAATGTTCTGCTACAATACCTTTTATGATAAGCTTTGGACTTAACATGCCTTGTACTATGGCAAAAGGGTCATCTGCTTCACATGCCGCATCTGTATCTATGATCACTCGTATCTTTTTCTCATCAGGAATATCAAACATGTCTATCTGTCCTTATATTTCATCAAAGCTGCTATGATCTCAAATGTGGAATTATCAGGATCTCTCCTGTTAACAATACCAAAGTTTTCTCCGCTTCCGTTGAATTCGTTATTATCCCACCATATTACAGGAATACCTCTGGATCTGGCTGTTGCCGTAAAATAGGCAGCATAGTCTACTCTGTCCTTAAGATTGCCCTCTTTATTACGGGCACCGAACTCACCTATGATCACCGGTATTCCCTTATAGATGTATTCTGTATAGAGCTTGCTCATGAATACATCTATATCCCTTGTCGATGACTTATCAGTATAGTCAAAGGTCTTAACACCTGGATATTCCAAAGCAAAATTATACGGAGTATATGCATGGATCGACAATATGATACGATTATCATATCCTCCATTGTCCTTAGGAAGCTTAAACCATGGATTAAATGCTCCGCCTACTGATGCAGTGTATCCCGGACACATCAGATATCTTGACGCATTATTGCCTCCAAGACTTCTGACCGTATCCACAAAAGTCTGATTGAGCTCATTTATACATTCGGCAGCTTCGACACAGTCATCCTTGGCATTATTAAAGTCCCACTCATTCTCATGGCCTACAAGTCTCGGCTCATTCATTCCTTCGAATATCAGATGCTCATCTTCATCAGCAAATCTCTCACCTATCTGTGTCCATATCCTGGAAATATAATGCTTGGACTGCTCCAGATGAGCCCTGTCCGGATAGATGCCGACATCTTTTAAATGATTGTCGTGATGTATATCGATAATGACATACATACCTTCATCGAGAGCATAGTGTGCTACATCTTCCACACGATCAAGCCATTGCTCAGATATCTGTACATCATCGGATATGTGATTATGCCATGATACCGGGATACGTATGGTACCAAATCCCAGATCATGTATATACTTTATCAATTCCGGGGTGGTATGAACTCCCTGCCAGTATTCTTCGATCTTCATCTCATCGGAGAATCCGTCATCCTTATAGGCATCAAAAGTATTGCCAAGATTGATACCCACGGCAAGATCATTGATAAAAGAGATCGCTTCATTTTCAGGCAGAATATATTGCTTTGTATCTATGTCAGGGAGCACAATCCCATCTTTAAAAGTATGACCCATATATTCATTGCTGACAGATTCATATGATACATCTTCCTCTGTCTGCTCTTCCTCTTTTATCTCATCATTTTCTTTTACAGCATCTTCTGCGCCGGTAACCTTCGTCAAATCATCACTTATCTCGGAATCTTCAGCAGGCTGTTGTATGTCGGTATTGATATCATTCTCCTGTATTGGTACGACTTTGTTGTCGCATCCTGTCAAAAGCGCACATATGCTGATACTTAACAATACCTTAGCAATATTATGACTGTTCACGTTGATTATACCTATATGATCCTGCCAATTCCTATAACAGATCCGTTCCTTCACCCATAACAGCTATATCTACTGCTTTTGCATCTTCCAGATGGAACATCATCATCTTATTTCCTGTCTTATCGTTATAGATCTCCTTAAGATGAGGAGCTCCTTCCAATGCAGCCTCAGCATATTTGGGATCATCCTCAAATACTGCCTTGCCTGTATAACGAAGCCAATGTCCATCCTGCTTGCATGCTGCGATCTCCACCTTGGGATTGGCCTTCATCTGCTTATATACATTTTTAAAATCACCTATACCGAATAACACCTTTCCGTCCATCTCAAGATGAAGTCCCAATGGACGGAGCTTAGGCTGATCACCATCAACCGTAGCCAAAAAGAATACTCCCGCTTCATTCAAAAAATCATTAACCTTGCTCATAAGATCCCTCCATTCTTTAGTTATCTTTATAACGTAACAGTCATCTTCTTATTGTTTACAGGGTGCATAAATGTAAGACTGTATGCACATAAAGAGACTGTTCTTATCTTTTGCTCCCTGCTGTAGGCTATGGACTGCTCAGTACCGTATTTGGTATCTCCGAGTATGGGCATGCCGGCATGAGAAAGCTGCAGTCTTATCTGATGATGTCTTCCGGTAAGCAAACGTATATCCAAAAGACATGTCCTGTCATTCTCTCGGACATCATATCCCGACATCAAACGATATTCCAACTCGGCTAGTTTTGATCCGGTTTCTTCTCCAGAGCATATTCTGCTTGTATTGGTCTTTTTGTCCTGTACCAGATAATCTGTCAGCCTGACAAAAGTATCAGTAATGCTCTTCTTATCGTCTGACAAGTACACAGATGCCCGATATCTTTTCTCCATGATATCCCCAGTCAGCTGTTTTGACAATAAGGAAGCTGTTCTTTGATCTTTGGCCATAAGCACAATGCCCTCAACCGGCTGATCAAGGCGATTGATGATCGCTACATAACCGCCTTTAAGATAGTTTCTAACCTGATTGTACAGATCAAGTTCGCTCACTCTCATGGTCTGTGTGGCGATACCGGCAGGTTTATGCAATACTATGATATGCTCATCCTCAAATAAGATATTCGGTCTGTTCATAACGGACATCCTATGAAAGTGATTTTCCCGATGCTATATGATGCAGGGTCTCAAGTACAAGTTCATACGTACGAGCAACGGAAGGGATATTCATACTCTCGCGGAATGTATGGATCTCTGACAGATTGGGACCTATTGATACACAGTCAAGACCCGGAAGCTTTGCCGCAAAGAAACCGCATTCTACACCTGCATGAACAGCTTCGATGACTGGCTCTTCATGATATTGTGTTATGTAAACCGTCTTCATGGTTTCTCTTAACGGAGAATCTACACGATACTGCCAACCGGGATAATCACCGGCAAATTCAACCGTGCCCCCGATCATATCCATTCCATCCCTAAGTCTGCTCATTAACGCTCGCTTTTCGGATGCAACAGAGCTCCTGACACAGAATGTCAAAACAACCTTTTCCTTATCTGCCACTTCTTTATCAGACAGGTTCTTTAATATCCCCATGTTTAGTGAAGTCTGCACAAGTCCTTCTACATCGGGACTCATACGCTGTATGCCGTTCGGAAGACAGCAAAGCATATATATTACCTTATCAGTACTGTCTTTATCAAAAGCTGAAGCATAGGAAACAGTTTCTTTTACAATGCCTACATTGATATCCGGATCGACAGTGGCATATTCGCCTTTGATATCGCTTAGGAAATCTTTTACCGCCAATGCAGGATCAAATGCCGTATCTTTGATCACAACGGTAGCCTTGGCTGATACAGCTATAGCATTATCCTTGGCTCCGCCTGTTATATCTGCTATACGTATATCCGCTTCATCTCTTAATCTCTGAAGCAAACGACCCAGTAATACAATGGCGTTGGCCCTGTTCTTATGTATCTCTATTCCGGAATGACCACCGATCAATCCATCTACCGTCAATCTGTAGACACTCGAAGACGCTTCCGCCTTAATCAGTTCTCTGCCTACATTGTATGAAGCATTGGCTACCACGCCTCCGGCACAGCTTACCGTAAAGATTCCTTCTGCCTCAGAATCTATATTTAACATTACTCTGCCGGTAATACCTGATACATCTATCGTTGCTGCTCCAAGCATGCCTATTTCTTCATCCACGGTAAAGATGGCTTCAATAGGCGGAAGGCTCTTATCCTCAGATTCAAGCAGTGCCAATGCCATGGCAACCGCTATACCGTCATCACCGCCCAAAGTAGTTCCCTTTGCCTTTATCTCTTCACCGTCTATATACAGATCCAGAGCTTCTTTTGACATATCCTTGGTACATCCGGCTTCTTTTTCACATACCATATCCATATGACCCTGGATAATAACAGCCTTATCACCAAGACCGGCTTTCCATATGATGACATTACCCATCTCATCCTGTCTGTACCTAAGATCATGTTCTTCTGCAAATCTTACCAGATATGCACTTATTTCTTCTGTGTTTCCGGAACCATGCGGTATTCCTGCTATCTCCTCAAAATAGAAGAATACCCTTTTCGGGTTCAACGATTCCAATACTCTCATATCTCATTCCCTCTAAATTTCTTTATACTTTGAAGCGGTAACCGACGCCCCATCTGCAGAATCTTTGATTCTGCCGCGCGCGGCTACGCCGCTGCGCATCCATGACCATCAGACCATATGGGGCGATTTAAATATATCTACACTTTGAAGCGATAACCGACGCCCCATATGGTCTCTATATACTGTGGATTCGAAGTATCTATCTCTATCTTCTCTCTTATCTTTTTGATATGCACCGTAACAGTCGCGATATCTCCGATGGAATCCATATCCCAAATCTCACGGAACAGTTCTTCCTTGCTGTACACGTGATTGGGGTTCTCCGCAAGGAATGTCAACAGATCAAATTCCTTGGTGGTGAACTGCTTCTCCTCACCATCCACATACACACGTCTGGCAGTCTTATCTATCTTGATACCACGGATTTCTATGATATCATTTTGCTTCTGATTGGTAGCCATTAAGCGCTCATATCTGGACAGATGTGCCTTGACTCTGGCCACAAGCTCACTCGGTGAAAAAGGCTTGGTCATATAGTCATCGGCTCCGAGACCAAGACCCCTTATCTTATCTACGTCATCCTTTTTTGCAGAGACCATAAGTATCGGTATCTGCTTCTCTTCTCTAATCTTCCTGCACACCTCAAATCCATCAACACCGGGAAGCATAAGATCCAAAATGATGATATCATAATCTCCCTCAAGCGCCCTGATTAAACCCGAGTCTCCCGATGTCTCGATATCTACCGAAAAATCGCTGAGCTCAAGATAGTCTTTTTCAAGTTCCGCTATCGTCTTTTCATCTTCTATGATCAGTACCTTGCTCATATAAAACCTCCTGTCTGTCTATTCACACGTATCCGCTATGTTCTGTCTACACCAGACATCCGGATCACTCACTTTCCTTTGTATCATCTTCGTTCTCTATATATTTGCGGATCACAAAGTGCATGCATGTGCCCTCACCTTCTTTACTGGTGGCCCATATATATCCTCCATGGTCCTCTATTATCTTCTTAACTATCGACAATCCTATACCACTGCCACCCTGAGCGGAATTACGGGATGCATCCGTGCGATAAAATCGTTCAAATATATTGCCAAGATCCTTAGTCGCTATACCTTTTCCGTTATCTTCTATCTCTACCCGGACGCTGTCAACCGCGTCCAAAAGTCTAATATTGATCTCACCCTCCGGTTTGTCCATATACTTGACACTGTTGCCGATAATATTGTCGATGACCTTACGAAGCTGTATGGGATCGGCGATTATCCTCGTGTCGGGATGTAAAAGATTCTCATAGTTAAGTTTGATGTTGCGATTGTCAAGATCGATTCCGACTTCCTCAACACAGTCGGTAAAAAAGTCTCCGACATTGATACGATGGAAAGTATAGGGTATTCGATTGTTATCGATCCCCGAATAGTATGTCAGCTCATTAAGCAACCTGTCGAGATCCTTGGTCTTATCATATATGGTACGGATATATCGCTCTCTTTTCTCATCCGTATCTGCCACACCGTCCAATATACCTTCGGCATACCCTTTGATCGAGGTGATGGGCGTCTTAAGATCATGTGTGATATTACTGATAAGTTCCCTGCTTGTAGCCTCATCCTTGATTCTGTCTTCGCTGGCGTCCTTAAGCTTAAGCCTCATATCTTCATAACTTTTGATCAGCTCGGCTATCTCACCTTCAGCAGCAGTAGCATCAAGCACATAGTCAAAGTCGCCTTCCGCGATATGTTCCATTGCCTTATTAAGCTTTTTTATATGGTTAAAAACTCCCTTATTAACCCATGAGGTTAACATAATGTCGAAGATAACCAACACAACTATTAAAACCCAGACCGATTCCACAACCAACTGTCTGGATATTTGAGGATCATCACAGATTACCAAAAAAATGCAGGATGCGATCGCCAGAAATACAGGGATCACCATTAATGACACAAATGTTATTGTAAGTCTCTTCGTAAGATTCATAAATACAGTATACCACCGCAGTTTTTCAGAAAAAAGAATATAATAATAAGGTGTGTATAAATTTTTTGTAAAAACTGTGCCCTGCAAAGCACTTTTTGAAATATATATATGGTATCATTACGATATGAACAAAGAAGATCTTTATAACTATACGGAAGAAATGGTAAAAAGAGCGGGCATTACTGATCCGGACTATACCGACAGTTTTATGACATCTCTTAACGAGCACCCACAGATCAGGGAAGAGTATATTTATTATCTTGAGCACGGTTCATACAACTGCGCTTATACCATAGAGGGATTTTCCGTCGCCGATATCGTTATATGGCAGATGGATCATTTTAAAGCACTTCTTGACGATAAAGTCAGCCAGATTAAAGATAATCCCTATCGCATGACGTTGGAAGGGTTCTTAACAATGATGAAAATGGAAGATGATCCTGATAGATATGTATCAAAGATACGTTCAACCACCGGAACGGATTATTTGGGGAAATACTAAATACGGCACCGAACCATACAGATACGGTGCCGCTTTTATTTCTATCCTGTCTTGTTTACTTAAAATATCTGTTATACAATCCGAGGAATGCCTTGCCATGACGAGCTTCGTCACGAGCCATCTCATGAACCGTATCGTGAATGGCATCAAGACCGGCCTCTTTGGCACGCTTAGCAAGATCAGTCTTGCCTGCCGTAGCTCCGTTCTCGGCTTCAATTCTCATCTCAAGATTCTTCTTGGTAGAATCAGTAATAACTTCTCCCAAAAGTTCTGCAAACTTCGCAGCATGCTCTGCCTCTTCGAATGCAGCCTTCTCCCAATAAGCACCTATCTCAGGATAACCCTCTCTGTAAGCTACTCTTGACATAGCTAAATACATACCTACCTCAGAGCATTCTCCGTTAAAATTGGCACGAAGATCATTCAATATATCCTCGCTAACGCCCTTGGCAACACCTACCACATGCTCTGCTGCCCAGGTCATCTCACCTTCCTGCTTGGTGAACTTCTCTGCAGGACCATTGCAAACCGGACATTTCTCCGGAGGATTGTCGCCTTCGTGTACATAACCGCATACTGAACATACATACTTCATAGTCATAATCTCCTTTACATTCTGTAGAATTGTCTGTTAATTCCGTTAATTGTATCTTACATTTTGGCCCAGTCTTAGTCAATACTCATATTGTTCAAAACAGGGAACAATCTGCATCAATCATGTCGTTCATCCATATTGGTATACTGTTCACAGAATCTAGCCGAAAAAGAAATCGGTTCACCTGCATCATGCAGATGCGTTGTATCTCCATAACAGGTTACTCTGAAGGATGCTATTCCCTCTCTGCGTTCTTCAGTATATATGGTAGTAACAGATGTAGGAGCTGCAGCCAACCCGTGCCAAAGAGGCATCGGAGATATACCTATCATGTGGCCTATGAGTATGCAACCCACTCCAAAATGACAAAATAAAGCAAGCGTATCATCATTAGGCCTTATGGCCCTATACAGATGTCCGTCACGTTTATATCCGTGTGCTTCAAGCATTTTATCCAAAGCATCCGTAATTTCTGTCGCATATTCTTTCATCCCAACTTCTGCCATAACAGGTTGATCAAACCATTCGTCATAGCGAAAGAATTCCTCATACCTCATCCAGTCCTGGGGCAACCAGTCCCAGCATATCTTCTCTATATCCGGACGATCCGGTCTGTGTATCTGTCTGGCACAAAATTCCCTTAACCAGTCACAGTATGTCGGAGTAATGTTTTTTGCCTTAAGAGTAGGCTCCGCCGTGTCTCTTGCTCTTCCCATGGTGGATACAAAGGCTTCATCTATTCGCTCATGTATCAACCTGTCTGCAAGCAACTTCGCTTCTCTTTTTCCTTTCTCAGTTACTGTGTCATTCTCGTAATCCGGATCTCCATGTCTGATCAGTAATATCCGCATAATATACTTCTTAACCTCTTCTGTGCAGTGTTTCTCTTATTGATACGTACTTGTCCGCCATACATACCACCCATGCTTCGCGTCTCTTGGGAATATGCGTCAGATTGAGCGGCCACATATGACTGTAGATTATATCCTGCTCTTTTCGATCAATATTGAAATGAGTCTTTGCATTACTAAGCGCCTTATCCGCATGATGATATCCATGCAGTTTATCATGGGATGTAGGATCATGCCAGTCATACAGATACAGATCGTGCAACATTGCTCCTCGTAAAAGAGCCTTCTTATCACATTCAGTATGTAACAGACGATCAAGTTTATAGCTGACTCTGGCCACACTTACACAATGCTCATAAGTAGAAGTCGTTCCATGCTGCATGTATTGCTTCATACTAAGAACAGTCGGATCTTTGGTAAGATCTCCCAATATGTGATTGAATGCGCTTCGGTCCTTACTGTCCCATCTGCGCCATTTGGATTCTTTACGCTTTTTTTTACCTTTACCCATGCTCATATGATATCACAGATTCTTTAACTCGGCATTACAAAAGCCCGTTCCATATAATGAAACGGGCTTTGATGTCAGATACTAAGCATATGTCAGATTGTGAACATAGCAACATTTTCTCTTAATTCCTCTGCCACGATCTTCAGATTCTCTGCCTGTTCTACAACATTCTCCATGTTGGAATCAAGCATTGAAAGTGATGCACTGGTCTCCTGGGTAGAAGCAGCATTCTCTTCGGATACGGAAGAAAGTGACTCAACCGAATCAAGGATCGAATTCTTGCTTCCGTCAAGAGCCTGAACAAGACTTACAATCTGCTTGTTGCCGATCTCTGTCTCACGAAGCATCGCAAGCATCTCTTCGAATGAAGCACTCATGCTGGTAAGAGCATCTCCTTCTTCTTCGGTAGCTGTCTTGATATCTTCCGTAAGACTCTTGTTCTTCTCCGAAAGATCAGTGATCTGCTTAAGCATGCCTGTTATCTCATTGGCTGCGTCGTTGGATTCTTCAGCAAGATCCTTGATATTATCAGCTACGACTGCGAAGCCCTTGCCGGCCTCACCTGCCCTTGCGGCCTCGATTGAAGCGTTAAGAGCCAAAAGGTTGGTCTGATTGGCTATTGATATGATAAGTTCTGCTGCCTGAGAGATCTGTGCAACAACCGCTGCCGTCTCACCGACAGATTCTGATACCTGCGTAGCTTTCTGTCTTGTATTGGCACCTGATGTCATGAGTTCTGACAACTGACCCTGAACTCTCATAGATTCATTGATAACCGCTGAACCATTCTCCATATTGGAATGAGCTGATTCAAGGACGTTCTCAACTGCATTACCGATATCTATAGTGATATCAGATGTAGACTGTACATCATTGGCCATAGCCGTAGCACCATTGGCAAGATCTGATACTGCCTGATTGATATCAGCCGTTGCTCTCTGGCTGTCAGAAATCTTATCCTTGGCCTCAGTAGCTCCGTTATCAACACTCTGGGCATTGAGTACGATCTTCTTAAGTGCTTCATGAAGATTATGTCTCATATTTTCTGCAGACTCAGCCATAGTCTTGAATTCCTTGATGGGAGAATCTACTTCGAGATGAGTAACAAAGTCACCCGTAGCCATATTGTCGATACTGTCAGCCACTCTCTTAACACCGTCTGCCAAAGACTTGGCCGTAGCGATCACAAGTGCGTAAAGCAATACTATTACTACTATGAAAATA
>JAEEGL013352421.1_pt1 | contig 26433 bp, 18 predicted proteins | sample 9134231 | NCBI WGS metagenome assembly JAEEGL01 (sample SAMN16246548, study PRJNA631951) | gut metagenome | biome: gut microbiome; feature: rumen; material: fiber-attached | host: Bos | place: Iran: Karaj | collected 2018-10
ATGCCTGCTGGCTTAGGCCATCAAGCGCATCGAATTCTGCGATTATGCCTATCTCTGGATGTCCTTTGCCAAACGAGGCGATGAAGGCGGTGGGCAGGCCAGCCACGTTTTCTTCAATAGAGAAGCCCTCTGCGCTCAAGAATGCTTTAATTGCGCCGGACGATATGTACTCCTTGAATGCTGTTTCTGGGTTGTCCCATACGGTGTCGGCCAATCGTATGATATCGTCTTGCCTGATGTCGATTTCATTGAGAAAGTCGTTGTTCATGTTCAGATCCAGTTGTTATGTATGTTTCTTGTAACGTGAGTGCGGTTGCGGTGCTCATTCAAGGTGAGCGTTGGAGCAAGGCAAGGCTCTAAAATGCCCCCTTCGCAAAATGATTCTAATGTAGCCTTTCTTCTTGTATATTTCAACAATGCAAGATGTTACATCAGGTTGTCTAATTGTAAAACTCTGCGTTTCTGCGCGTCTTTGTGTTAATTGTTTGCGGTGCTAGTTTTGTCGCGTATATTACTGTAATTCAAATAGAAAGGAGTTTTTGACTATGGATATGCAGGCTGTGCGTGACCGCTATAGGGCGGAACTTTATGAAAATGTGATTCCATTCTGGGAAGAGCATTGTGTTGATAAGGAATACGGTGGCTATTTCACGTCTCTGGACAGGGATGGCTCCGTATATGATACCGAGAAATACATGTGGATGCAGTGGCGAATCGTGTATATGTTCGCCAAATTCTCCATTGCGCAAGGCGGCAATGACAAGTGGATGGACATTGCCAAGCAGGGATATGATTTCCTCTACAGCCACGGCAAATCCGAGGACGGCACATACTACTTTGCGCTGAACAGGCAAGGTGTACCTTCTGTTGCACCGTACAACATATTCTCCGACTGCTTTGCTGCGATGGGGGCAGCCGCCATGTACAAGGCGACTGGCGAGGAAAAATACCGCATTGAGGCGGACAGCGCCATGCGCTCCTACATCAGGCGCATGGACAATCCAAAGGGCCGCTGGGAGAAAGGCATGTCTGGCAAGGCAAGGCGCTTGTCCCATGGCCAATTCATGATGCTTGCCAATCTGGCGTACGAAATGCGCACCTGTCTGGGCAGCAACGAATACGATGCCGCGGCGGAAGAAGCGGTGCAGGCGGTGACAGACAGGTTCTGGAACCCCAAAATGCGCATCCTCTTCGAGAACATAAACCCTGAAGGCGAGCCCTTTGACCTGGCATCCTGCGAGGGACGCATGGTTAATCCTGGTCACGGTTTGGAATCCATGTGGTTCATGTTGCAGCACGCGGAGCAGACTGGCAACAAGGCACTGGTCGCAAAGGCGGCAGACATCATCAAGGGCATTTTCGACTTCGGCACAGACAAGGAATACGGCGGCATCTTCTACTTCATGGACGCATTGCACAAGCCGCACCTGGAATTGCAGTGGGACATGAAATTGTGGTGGCCACACTGCGAGGCACTGATTTCCTGCATATTCGCATACAGGCTCACAAAGGACCAGTGGTTCCTGGACAAGTTCAACGAAATCGACCAATGGACCTGGAGCCATTTCAAGGATGACAAGTACCCCGAATGGTACGGATACCTCAACCGCAGAGGTGAACCCACCCATACCCTGAAGGGCGGCAAATGGAAGACCTTCTTCCACCTGCCAAGATGCCTCTTTACTGTAGCAGACCAATTTGACAAAATGTGATAAGTGAACAGTGATAAGTGGACAGTGGACTGTGGACTGTGGATAATAGTCACAGTCCACAGTCCACTGTCCACTAACCCCCAAACCTAACCACCAAACCACCTATGAAGAAACTCTTTTTGCTGTTTATTGCTGCCTCTTTGTTTTGCTTTGCTGAACGGCCAACACTTAAGGAAATGCGTGATTTGTGGGCGCAAAGGACGCAGGGCACGAATCTGGCATTGGGAAAGAAATGCCAGTTGGTGCCTGACACGGACTATCGCCTCACAAAAAGCGATTCGGATCCTTATGACCTGACTGACGGCAAGTTTGCAAGCAAGGGCGAGGAACGCCTGTGGTTCTACAAGGGCACGGTTGGCTGGTATGAGGGCCTTGGGCACTCCTTCATAAAAATCGACCTGGAAAACACCGAGCCTGTGGAGAAAATTGTGATACGCCTGCTGGGCGGTTCCACAGGCAATTTCAAGTTCCCTAAAATCATGACAGTTCATGTCTCCAAGGACGGCAAGGCCTATCACGAGGCAAGTTCCATGCAGAAACTGGCGCCTTGCGAAAGCAACCAGTGTGACTGGAAGCGCTATTACTACCTTGACGAAACAGAGTTGCATTGGGGTAAGGCTTGGACCTATCCCTTCGAGTTGGCCGTCAATGCAGAGGCGCGGTACATCATACTTGAGATCAAGGCGGAGACTGCCTCCATCTTCAGCGATGAAATGGCAGTCATCAAGGCTGAGACGAAGGGCGCCGACTTCAACGAGGCATACAAGGCGCCTGCTCAGGAAATACCGATGGAGGGCCTGCTCATACGCACGCGCCTGCCAGAACTGGCGATAATGGCTGGTTTGCCCGCGCCACAGAAACTGCTGGTCAGAGACCTCAGGCCAGCCGATGTGAAGAAGACTGATTTTGGCAAGTTGGTAATGGAGTTTCCCAAAGGCGTCAAAATAATTGATGACAAGGATTTCACTTCCGAAGAAATTGAGAATGGCATCAAGTACGAATATGATTTGAAGAAGAGCAAGGGAAAGACGCCAGTATTCTATTTGGCCGCCGAGGAAAATGTAACTGGAAATGCAAGCATCTATGCAGTTACATCGGAAGGGGCGCAGTTCAAGCATGTAGTGCCAGTCAAGGTAGTCAAGCCGCCTGTGGTGGGGCAGTTCAAGCGCCTGCATGTGAGCCTTTCCTGGATGAGTGAGTCCATAGGCCGTAGTTGGCCTGATTTCTGGAACAACTGGCGCCGCCTGGGTTTCAATGTGGTCTCCACATTCCCGCGCTGGTGGTGGAATGCCGCTAGCACCAAGAGTGGGCAGGAATACGTGGATGCTGCCCACAAGGAAGGCTTCAAGGTCATTATGAATGATTCCAGCCTGCATGTCATGACCAACAACAAGAAGCCAGGTCATGAGATATTCTGCACAATTCCTGGCAACGACACGCACAGATGGCTTTGCCCATCCTACAAGGGCGAGTTCTACCAGAAGGAACTGGAGCGTGTGCGCCGCTGCACCCGTGACGGCAAGCCCGACTATGTGTTCTACGACATCGAGATCTGGCATCAGGCGAAGAATTCCTCCAGCAAATGCACGAGATGCCAGGAGGCAATCAAGGCATCTGGCAAGACGCAGGATGAATTCCTGTTTGAGCGCGGCAAGGAAATCATGGCGGATTTGAAGGAGGCAATTAGGCTAGGCGCCAAGGATGCTGGCATTCCAATGCCAGTAATCGGCTCCTACGGCAGGCAACCTGCCTCGCCTAAATACGGCATCGAGAAATGGGAAGACACATACCCCTCGTCGCTGGACATGGCGCAGCCCAGCCTCTATGTGGCAGGTCGTGCACAGGATATCCATAACTGCATTCTAAACAACCACAAGATTCTTGGCAACAAGAAGATTATACCATGGCTCACCGCTGGCACATACGGTGAATTTGATTCCTACAAGATTGAGCAGATGGTGCTGGAGGCGCTGCTTAACGGCGCAAACGGAATAACCTATTTCCAGGCATCGGATTTCTTCGATACGCCCATGGACTTCTACTACCATGCAAAGGCCCTGGCTGAAATACAGCCATACGAAGACCTGGTGATGGACGGCGTAGTCACGGAAGTCAAGGGCAATAATGCGGACATGACCTACTCTATGCTGGTAAAGGGCAAGGAGGCTCTGCTTTTGGTGGGCAACTACAAGGCCGCGAAGCCAGAAGTAACAGTGACGCTGCCTTTCAAGCCAAAGAAGGTGCTGGATTTGCGGAATAATGCCACAAAGATAAAAGCAAAGGGCAATTCCCTTTCATTTACCGTGCCGAAGGATGACATCAGGCTTTTCTATATCAAATAACCCAATTGGAGAACGGACACAATGAAGAAACTAGGTTTTGTGCTGGGGACGCTGGGATGTCTCTCCCTTTTCGCGGCGGACGTGCTCATAAAGGCAGAGGACACCACACGCAAATGGACGACTGACAACGCGATACTTGAGTTTATGCCAAACGCGCTGCGTGTGCGTGTTCAAACAGAGAACGGCACTAGCGGTACCTATAGCACCGAGGTGAAGAACGAGGGCAAGCGTTACATGCAGGTGCAGATGGGCAGTTATGAGTATGCCATTGCCAACCCAGTCTGCAGCATCAACGGCAAGCCATTGTCCAATCTGTACACTGGCTACAATACCGTGCTTCTGCCACCAGAGGCAAAGGGTGCCTTCAACTTCGGTGTCACAGCACAAAAAGAGCCTGTTGGCAAGACTGGTCCCTGGTTTGACCTTAAGTCGATATGCTTCACGGATTCGCCACTGTACGCGCCAGTGGTTGAACTTGCCAATGGCGATAAGGTCGCCAAGTTGGGAAGCAAATTGACCATACGCATGGAGACCGAGGCTCAGGTGGCTGGCGGCATCATATCGGCCCGCTTCTTCGTGGGACCATCATTCATAAAGTACCGTTTCTCCAAGGACGAGTCAGTGCAGTTAAAGCAAGTCAAGGGCAATATCTTCGAAGGTACTGTCACCATAGACAAGGACGCGCTGGCCTTCTCAAGCAAGGAGAATCCATCTTGCTTCATCGGCGTGGAGACATACGTTCACGGCAGGAGTTGCTACTACAGGCTGCCTTTCTCTGTTGAGGTCAAGACCGCCAATAATGTGGATTTGAATCAGGCGGCACTCAGCGCCCTGTATGTGCGGGATGCTCGCGACCAATGGGCAATTGCCACAAAGGGCGAAAACCTTGCAAGAGGCCTCAAGTGCGAATTGGTGCCAAAGCCAGATTATCATCTGACAACTGACGACAAGGACACATCGGACCTGACAGACGGGAAACTCACCAACCGAATCGATGATAAACTGTGGTGGGACAAGGACTGCATCGGATGGTACATGGGCAGTGGGCGTTCATTCATCAAACTGGACCTGGGAAAGGAACAGCCATTGAAGAAGGCCGTGATACGCATTATGGGCGGCACGGTGAACAATTTCCAGTTCCCGTCAACGCTTACCGCCCACGTCTCCAAGGACGGCAAGTTCTACTACACCACGTTTTCCATGAAGAGGCTGGCCCCCGCCGAAAGCGAGCAATGTGACTGGAAGCGCTACTACTACCTTGATGAGCAGCGCAATATGCCCGATACCAGAGTCCATGCTTTTGAATTGGATTTGAATGCTGACGCACGCTATGTCATTTTGGACATTGAGGGCAGCACGGCGTCAATCTTCTCCGATGAACTGGCGATAATCAAGGCTGATAGCAAGCCTGCGGACTTCAACGGTGTTTACAAGGAGGAAGGCAAGGAACTGCCGCTGGAAGGCCTGATTATTCGTCCCCGCGTACCAGAAATCGCCGTTATTGCTGGTCTTCCTGCGCCACAGGCAATGAAGATCACCGATATGCGCCCCAGCAAGGGCAAGAACTCGGCACCTGCCGAGATGGTGATGGAGTTGCCCAAAGGCGTGACCATAATCAATGACGAAGGCTACACCAAGACAACTCTGCCCGATGGCGGCATTCGCTACACATTGAAGCTGGACAACAATTTCAAGACTGGCAAGACCGTGAATAGTCCTATGTTCTACCTTGCCGCAGACAAGGGTGTCAAGGGCAATGCCTGCATCTATGGCATTTCCGAGGGAGTGCCCCAATTCAAGTCCACAGTTCCAATGAAAGTTCTCGAGCCACCTGTAATCGAGCCATTCAAGAGGATGCACATAAGCCTGTCCTGGATGAGCGAAGGCGTTGGAATGGGATGGCCTGACTTTTTCAACAACTGGCGCCGCCTGGGCTTCAATGTGGTCTCCACATTCCCGCGCTGGTGGGTCAATGGCGGTCCCAAACTGGAAAAGGTGAAGAAGTTCGTGGATGACGCCCACAAGGCAGGCTACAAGACCATCATGAACGATTCCTGCTTCCACATGATGGTGAAAGGCAAGAAGGCTGGGCATGAAATGTACTGCCAGATACCAGGCACTCCAAACACATGGCTTTGCCCCACCTACAGGGGCGAGTTCTACCAGAAGGAGATGGAGCGCATCGCAAACTGCGTTAAGAAGGGCAAGCCAGATTATGTGTTCTACGACATTGAGATTTGGGGCAATGCCCACAAGTCGGCGCCAATGTGCGAGAGATGCCGTCCCCTGCTGGAGAAGTCAGGCAAGTCATTGAACGAGTTCCTCTATGACATGGGTACAGAGACCATGCGGGACGTGAAGGAGGCTGTCAGGAAAGGCGCTGAGGCGGCAGGCATACCAATGCCAGTTGTGGCCTCCTACGGCAGGCAGCCCGCAACCCAGAAATATTTCATTGAAAAATGGGACTACATCTATCCCAAGTATTTTGACATGGCGCAGCCCAGCCTCTACGTGTGCGGGCGCGCTCAGGATGTGCATGACTGCATACGCAAGAACCATCTCATTCTTGGTAACAGGGAAATCCTGCCCTGGCTCACAGCAGGCACTTATGGCGAATTCGATTCCTACAAGATTGAGCAGATGGTGCTGGAGGCGATTATGAACGGTTCCATGGGCGTGACATATTTCCAAATATGGGACTTTGTTGATTCGCCTCTGGATTTCTACTACCACGCAAAGGCTCTTGCGGAAATACGGCCATACGAAGACTTGATCATGGATTCAAAACTGCTGACCACTGAAGGCAGCAACAAGAACATGACCTACACGCTGCTGCAAAAGGGCAAGGAGGCAATGTTGCTGGTTGGCAACTACAAGGGCGCAACTCCAGCAACCAGCATCACGCTGCCTTTCAAGCCAAAGCAGGTTCTTGATCTGCGCGATGGTACCAAACTCAAGGCAAAAGGCAAAGTCCTTTCATTTGAAGTGCCGAAAAACGATATCAGGCTCTTCTATATCAAATAGCGGAAGATGTGGGCAAGGAACGCTGTTCCCGCTAAGGCAACCTGAGTGGGCGCCGCCTCGGCGCCCACATACAAAAAATGGAGACAAATATGAAAAAAATGTTTTTGCTGTTTACCGCGGCCTCTTTGCTTTGCCTTGCGGAACGACCGACACCAAAGGAAATGCATGACCTTTGGGCACAGAAGAGCAAGGGCACAAATCTGGCTTTGGGCAAGAAATGTCAACTGGTGCCAGATACAGACTATAAACTTTCCAAAAGCGATAGCGACCCATTTGACTTGACTGACGGAAAGTTGGCTACTAGAAATGAAGACCGCCTCTGGTTTGACAAAGGCACCGTGGGTTGGTATCATGGCCTCGGGCATTCCTTTATCAAGATTGATTTGGAGAATGTGGAGCCCGTTGAAAAGGTGGTCATTCGCCTGCTGGGTGGCTCCACTGGCAACTTCAAATTCCCCAGGTACATGACAGTGCATGTCTCCAAGGATGGCAAGTCCTACCACCAGGCAATTTCCATGCAGAAACTGGCGCCCTGCGAAAGCGAGCAGTGTGACTGGAAGCGCTACTACTACCTTGAAGAGAACCTGCATTGGGGAAAGGCGTGGCCCTATCCCTTTGAACTGGCAGTCAATGCAGAGGCGCGCTACATCATACTGGAGATCAAGGCGGAGTCAGGTTCCATCTTCACCGATGAAATGGCCATCATAAAGGCGGAAACGCAGGGCGCAGGCTTCAACGAGGCGTACAAGACACCTGGCCAGGAAATACCCATGGAAGGCTTGCTCATCCGCACACGCCTGCCAGAACTTGCAATAATGGCGGGTCTGCCTGCGCCCCAGAAACTGATGGTCAGGGATCTTAGGCCAGAGGCAGTAAAGAAAAAGGACTTTGGCAAGTTGGTAATGGAATTCCCCAAGGGCGTGTCAATCATAAATGAGAAGGACTTCGTCAGCGAGGAAACCACCGATGGCACAAAATACGAATACGACCTGAAGCAGAGCAAGGGGAAGACTCCTGTGTTCTATCTGGAGACAAAAGGTGAAATCAAAGGCAATGCCAGCATCTATGCGGTCACTTCCGAAGGACCGCAGTTCAAGCATATTGTGCCAGTAAAGGTAGTTCAGCCACCCGTGGTGAAGCCTTTCAAGCGCCTGCATGTCAGTCTTTCATGGATGAGCGAGGAGGCAGGTCGCAAATGGCCAGATTTCCTGAACAACTGGCGCCGCCTGGGCTTCAATGTGGTGAGTTCATTCCCGCGCTACTGGTGGAACGATGCAAGCGTAGCGAGAGGCAAGGAATATGTGGATGCCGCGCACAAAGCTGGCTACAAAGTGATAATGAATGATTCCAGCCTGCACATGATGGTCAGCGGAAAGAAGCCAGGCAACGAGATGTTCTGCACAATTCCAGGCAATGACACCCACAAATGGCTGTGCCCATCCTACAAGGGCGAGTTCTACCAGAAGGAACTGGAGCGGGTGCGTCGCTGCACACGCAATGGCAAGCCCGACTATGTGTTCTATGACATTGAAATCTGGCATCAGGCAAAGATTTCCTCAAAGAAATGCACCCGTTGCAAGGAGGCAATCAAGGCATCAGGCATGACACAGGATGAATACCTGTTTGCGCGTGGCAAGGAAATCATGGCAGAGTTGAAGGAGGCCATCCGCAAGGGTGCCGAGGATGCAGGTATACCAATGCCCATCATTGGCTCCTACAACAGGCATGCCAATTCATCACATTACGGCATTGAGCGTTGGGAGGACATTTATCCCGCTTCAATTGACATGGCTCAGCCCAGCCTCTACGTGGCAGGCCGTGCGCAGGATGTGCATAACTCCATTCTCAACAACCACAAGAAACTTGGCAACAAGATGATCATACCCTGGTTGACCGCAGGTACATACGGGGAATTCGATTCCTACAAGATTGAGCAGATGGTGCTGGAGGCGCTGATGAATGGCGCAAATGGCATCACATACTACAAGGAAACTGATTTCTACGATACTCCTATGGACTTCTACTACCACGCAAAGGCGCTGGCCGAAATCCAGCCATACGAGGACTTGGTAATGGATGGCGCGGTCACCGAGGTGAAAGGCAGCAACGAGGATATGACCTACTCCATGCTGGTGAAGGGCAATGAGGCACTGCTGCTGGTGGGCAACTACAAGGGCGCTAAATCAGCAACTACTGTGACGCTGCCCTTCAAGCCAAAGCAGGTTCTGGATCTGCGTGACAATGACGCCAAGACCAATGCCAAGGGTACTTCGCTTTCATTTGATGTGCCCAAGGACGAAATCAGGCTGTTCTACATCAAATGAGTGTCCTTAGTAGCGACGGCGTGCTGCCAGTTAAAAAGGCGCACTTTGGTGTGTTCTTGCACAACCTCGTGCGAGTAATTCTAGGTGTATGCACACATAGGGTGGGGGATGGCTTGGCCATCCCCCACCCGCCACCCACAAGGTAGCGCCTGAGGCGGAAAAATCCAGACTTGTTTTATAAATTCAAGTATCTTGTAGTTTTCTATAGGAAAGTTTATAGACAATTCAAACAATCCTAAACATAATTGTTCATGATTTAACCTTGCAAGGGCTGGATTATGAATAGTTAATCCTAAAAAAAGGAGCAAAGGCGAAATGAGGAAAATCGCGTTTTTAATGGGGGCATTGGGGTGCATGGCGCTATTTGCGTCTGATGTTTTGATCAAGGCGCAGGACAAGACACGCAAATGGACTGCTGACAATGCTTTGCTGGAATATCTTCCAGAAGCCTTGCGTGTTCGTATCCAGGCGGATGCTGCCACCAGCGGCACATACAGTACCGATGTCAAGAACGAGGGCAGGCATTACATGCAGGTGCAGATGGGCAGTTATGAATACGCCATTGTCAATCCAGTATGCAATATAAACGGCAAGCCGCTATTCAATCTGTACTCTGGGTACAACACGGTTGTTTTGCCACCAGAGGCAAAGGCTGACTTCAACTTCGGCATAACTGCACAGAAGGAAGCCACTGGCAAGACAGGGCCTTGGTTTGATTTGCGGACAATACGCTTTACTGACAAGCCGCTGTATGCGCCTGTGGTGCAACTTGCCAAAGGTGAAGAAGTTGCCCGGCTTGGCAGTAAACTTACCATACGCATGGAAACAGAAGCGCAAGTCGCAGGCGGTGCCATATCCGTACGCTTCTTTGTAGGACCCTCATTCATAAAATACCGTTTCTCAAAGGAAGAAGCCATTACTCTGAAGTGTGTGAAGGGCAACATCTACGAAGGAACAATCACCATTGACAAGGATGCACTTTCCTTCTCAAGCAAGGAAAATCCCTCATTCTTCATAAGCGCCGAGGCATATGTCCATAATAAGAGTTGCTATTATAGGCTGCCATTTCCAATTGAAGTCAAGACGGAGCATGACATTGACATAAAGCAGGCGCCATTGAGCGCATTATATGTCAGGGATGCACGGGATCAATGGGCCGACAGCACAAAAGGCGAGAATCTTGCCAGGGGGCTCAAATGTGAGTTGCTGCCATTGCCAGACTACAATCTCACCACAGATGCCAAGGACAATATGGACCTTACAGACGGCAAACTCACCAACAGGATAGATGACAAACTGTGGTGGGACAAGGACTGCATCGGTTGGTATGGCGGCAGCGGGCATTCTTTCATCAAACTCGATTTGGGCAAGGAGCAGCCCTTGAATAAGGCGGTTATCCGAATTATGGGTGGTACCAGTGACAATTTCAAATATCCATCCGTCATTTCAGCCCATGTATCCAAGGACGGCAAGACATATTACACGCCATTTTCAATGCAGAAACTAGCGCCATGCGAAAGCGCACAGTGCGATTGGAGGCGGTACTACTACTTGGATGAGGAACGCAAGGTGCCCGATACCAGGGTAAATGCATTTGAATTGTTTTTGAATGCGGACGCGCGCTATGTCATCATAGAGATTGAGGGCAGCACAGGCGCAATATTCTGTGATGAACTGGCCATAATCAAGGCAGAAAGCAAGGGCAATGAGTTCAACAGCGTCTATAAGGAAACTGGCAAGGAACTTCCATTGGAAGGCCTTATCATACGCCCACGCGTGGCGGAGATTGCTGTAATAGCAGGCCTACCCTGCCCCCAGGCGCTACAGATTACTGACATGCGCCCGCCAAAAGGCAAGAAATCCGCACCTGCGGAAATGGCCTTGGAATTGCCCAAGGGCGTCAGCATTATCAATGACAAAGATTTCACCAAAGTTGCACTGACTGATGGTGGCATGCGCTATACGCTCAAGTTGAATGAGAACTTCAAGATGGGCAAGACTGTAAATTCGCCCATATTCTTCCTAGCGGCTGCGTTAGGCACCACAGGCAATGTCACTATCTATGGCATTTCAGAGGGAGTGCCGCAGTTCAAGACTACAGTCCCACTGAAGGTGGTTGAGGCGCCGAATATCGAGCCTTTCAAGAGGATGCAAAACAGTCTGGCATGGATGAGCGACTCAGTAGGGCAGACCTGGCCTGATTTCTTCAACAATTGGCGTCGCCTTGGTTTCTTTGCGGTTTCCACATTCCCCCGTTATTGGGGCAAGGGACCAAACTTGGCGGCAAAACAGAAATATGTGGATGACGCTCACAAGGCAGGCTACAAGGTCATAATGAATGAATCATGCTTCCATGTTATGGAAAAGGGAAAGAAGGCAGGGGATGAAATCTACTGCCAGGTGCCAGGCGTTCCCAATCAATGGCTTTGCCCCACCTATAGAGGAGAATTTTACAAGAAGGAAATGGCTCGCATCGCCGAGAATGTGAAGAACAGCAAGCCTGACTTTGTTTTCTATGACATCGAGATTTGGGGGCCTGCCACCAGGTCGGTGCCATTGTGCCAGCGTTGCCGCCCGCTGCTGGAGAAGTCTGGCAAGTCTTTGGATGCATTCCTGTATGACCTGGGCACAGAGATAATGGGTGACGTGAAGGAGGCAGTTAAGAAAGGCGCCGATGCCGCAGGCATACCTATGCCAGTCATAGGATCCTACAACAGGCATGCTGCCGCACCCAAATACGCCATTGAGAATTGGAATGATCTTTATCCCAACAATTTCAAGATGGCGCAGCCCAGCCTGTATGTGTGCGGTCGTGCGCAGGATGTGCATGATTGCATACGGAAGAACCATCAGATTCTTGGCAACAGAGACATCATTCCCTGGCTCTCCACAGGCACCTACGGCGAATTTGAGTCATACAAGGTGGAGCAGATGGTGCTTGAGGCAATAATGAATGGCGCCATGGGTGTCACGTATTTCTGCGAGCGCAACTTCTATGATTCGCCACTTGACTTCTACTATCACGCAAAGGCCCTGGAGGCGCTGCGTCCATACGAGGATCTGATTATGGATGCAAAGTTGCTGACCACAGAGGGCGACAACAAGGACATGACTTACACACTACTGCAAAAGGGAAAAGAAGCGATGCTGCTGGTAGGCAACTATAAAGCCGCTGCGCCGAAGGTCACGTTCCCGCTGCCCTTCAAGCCAAAGGCCATAGTTGACGCCCGTACAGGCGAGAAAATCAAGCCAACTGGCAAGAAGTTCACCTTTGATGTCCCCAAGAACGATGTAAGATTGTTCTACATCAAATAAATCCGCTAAGGCAACCTGAGTGGGCGCCGCCTCGGCGCCCACATTAAAACAAAAAACATAACAACAACGATGAAGATTTCCTGGTTCAACAAAATCATCTCCCCAGAGTGAGGGGGGCACATTTCAGGCTACAAAATGGATGATACCTCCATTTCCAAACTGAAAGATCTGTATATGACTGGCCTTTTGGTCGATGATGGCGAGCGCAAGGTGCTGCTCATCAGTTTTGACCTGCTTTGTCTTGATGAGATTTATATTCAGAAAATACGCCGTACCTGCGGCGAAATCCTGGGAATGCCACAGTATCATATAATGCTGACCTGCACACATACCCACGGCGGGCCGCTGACCAACACTGAGCCAAAGTACGACCACTATGTGGAATACAAATATCTGGACTGGCTGGAGGCCGCCATCATCGAGGAGTGCAAAAAGTTGCCAGGCAAAATGAAAGAGGCAACGGCTTACTTCTACTCCATGAAATTGGACGAGAACATAAACAGGCGAATTGTGATGGCGGACAACTACGACTGCTTCATGCCACATCGTGCTGAACTGCGCCGCATTGCAGATGGCTTCAAGGACCAGGAACTGGGACTCCTGTTCTTCCTGGAGCCAGGCGCAAGATTTCCTATGTTCATAGTTGGCAACTATGCCGCGCATCCATTGGCAAGCCATTCCATCGGCAAGGGCGCCCTGCGCATCTCAGCGGATTTTCCTGGCTATTTCAGGGATTACATCAAGTCCGAGGCGGACTGCGACGCAATGTTCGTCAGCGGCGCACTGGGCGACATGATACCGAAAGAAGATGAACAGGGCGAGGATGGTGCCAGGCAAATGGGAATCCGTCTGGCAAAAGGCACAATACGTGGCATAATTGACGCGACACGCAACCCGAAACGCTTCAGAATGGACAATGCCAAGGTCGGCGCCATAAGCAAGACATTGACTGCGCCGCTCAGGCCTATATTCCGCAACAACCCCGATATCCTGCCATCCCATTACCTTGGCAAGGATACCATTGACCTGGAGATGCAGTGCCTTGCCATAGGGGACGTGTGCTTCGTCGGCGTGCCAGGCGAAATGTGCGCGGAGATGGGACTGGAAATAAAGTGGCACTCCCCCTTCAGAAAAACATTCATCGCATTTGTCGCAACCGCATACCATGATTACATTGTCCCCGCTAATTTCCTGCTGCAAGGCGGCTATGAGGCGAGGATGCACCGTTTTTCAGCGAGAAAGACCATCGACCTGGTAAAGACTGCAGTTGATGGAATGTTCGAACTGAAGGATGAGTTGCACCCCCTGCCAGAAGGGCAGGAAGAGGATTATACCAGAGAAAACAATAATGTTGAAATTAGCATAATACCAACAACCATACAGTAAAAGCAAGACAATGCAAGCAAAAATAATCATAAAAAATGGTTTTATTTGCGACGGGTCAGGAACTGCACCGCAAAAGAAGGACCTGCTCATCGAGAAGGGTCTGATATCCGCCATTGGCGAACCAGGCGCATTTCAGGACAATGCAGACTGCATAATTGACGCGGCAGGAAACCTTGTCACGCCTGGTTTCATAGACGCACATTCCCATGGTGACGTCAGAAAACTGCGCTATCCAGAGAACCGCTCAAAACTGTTCCAAGGTGTGACCACCGAGGTGGACGGCAACTGCGGCTTCTCCTACAGTTGTGTGCCAGGCGAACTGGAGGACATGCACTGGAGTGGCCTTGCTGAATATGCCTCTGTGATGAAGCAGCGTTCAGTCTCCACCAACACGGTGGTTCTTTGCGGGCACAATTCAATCCGTGAACAGGTCATGGGCAAGCAAAATGTCAAGGCTGGCAAGGACGAAATTGCCGCAATGCGCCGCCTAATGGAGCAAGCATTTGAAGCGGGCGCTGCTGGCTGGACCAGCGGCCTCACCTATTTCCCTGGCAAGTTTTCCGACACAGCGGAGTTGCTGGAACTTTCTGTCCTTACCAAAGGCACCAACAAGATACACGGAACCCACATGCGCAGCGAAGGCGAGAAGTTACTTGAGGCATTGCATGAGGCTATTGAAGTGGCTCGTGCAGGCTCTGGCAGGCTGGAAGTCAGCCATCTCAAAACGCTCTTCCCTGGCAATTTCCATAAGGTTGACCAGTTGCTGCAGGACATACGGGACGCGCAGCAGTCTGGCATGGATGTTCATGCGGACCGCTATCCCTACATCTACACATCCACACGCATTGGGCAGGCGTTGCCTTCTCCATACAACATGGATCCTGACTTTGCAACAAAACTGCGCGCTTCCGTGGACTTCCAGGAGGAGATTGCAAAGGCTTTGGAGCATAGTCCCAGGGATTTGGCGCCCACCATATTGACGGCGAAGAAGAAAACTCTGGCGGAAATCGCACAGGAAAAGGGTGTTTCCGTAGAAAGAGCCTGCATGATGGAGTTTCTGGAAAGCCCCGAGCAGAACGCGGCATTCCTTTCCTGCTCACCAGAAAATCTAGAGAAGATACTGTCCCAACCATGGGTATGCGCTGGTTCTGACGGCGTTTCCATGCAGTTGGATGCAGGCGAGCAATTTGGCGGGCACCCCAGGGCGGTCGGCACTTTCCCAACCTTCTTCAGAATGGTCAGCAAACTGTGTGGCGTGGCAGAGGCGGTCCGCAGGATGACTGCACTACCCGCGCAGATATTCCGTATTCCGCAGCGCGGCCTCCTCAAGCCAGGCTACATTGCTGATATCGTGGTATTCGACAGCGACAAGTTCGAGTCCAAGGCAGGCTTCCGCGGCGAGGATCCAATGCCCATTGGAATGAAATACGTGCTTGTGGGCGGCAACGTGGCATGGGATGCCACCCAGCCCAACAAGGTTGGCCGCTACGGCAACTTCATCCCAATAAACTAATTTTTTAATCCACAGATTTTCACAGATTCTCACAGATAATTTTTTTCAGATAAAAAATCTGTGATAATCTGTGGCAATCTGTGGATAAATAAAAAACAATGACAACATCCAAAATAATCTTTGCATCCGACTTCGCCCCCATACGCAACTTTGCGGATATGATGCGGGACGAGCCAGAGCGCATCTACGGTGATTTGCTGGGGCCTTTGCGCAAGGCGGATTACAGCATTGTGAATCTGGAAGCGCCTCTTTACACAGGGGACAGGCACATCACCAAGAGCGGTGCCGCCTTCTCTGGGTATCCAGAGCATATCGGTTCCTTGCTTGCTGGCGGCTTCAAGACCGCCATCTGCGCCAACAATCACACCTTTGATTCAGATGTGGAGGGCTTCTTCAAGACCAGGCAACTTCTGGAGGAGAACGGCATTGCCTGCGTTGGCGCGGGCGCTAATTTGGCGCAGGCGCGTCAGCCACAGGAAATCACCGTGAATGGCGTGAAGATATTGCTGCTGGCAATATCGGAGGGCGAGGATATGCGTGGTGCGATGGAAAACACGCCTGGCGTGCGTCCTTGGGAGCCAGAGGTACTGGCGGAGCAGATACGGCAGGCAAAGGGCAAGTACAATGCCATCATAGTGTCTGCACATTGCGGTCTGGAGAACCAGCCATTCCCATCATTCTACGTGTACGAGGCATTCCGTCTGTGGGCGGAGGCAGGAGCGGACATCATTGTGGGCCATCATCCACATGTGCCACAGGGCATGGTGCAATTCGGCAAATGCCCTGCCTATTTCAGCCTAGGCAATTTCGCATTCTACCAGCCAGCGCAACTTTTCTACAGGAAATTGGGCTATATGCTGGAAATGCAGATTGACGAAACGGGCGTTGTATCACACAGGCCAATTCCCTACAAGATACGCGAGGATGGCCTGCATCTGCTGGATGCCAGGGAACAGGCGGATTTCAATGCGCTGATGGGCAAGTTGTCCGCCCCCTTGCAGAGCGAGGCGGTCGCGCGCCAGGCATGGAATGCGGTGCTTGCCTACAATGGTGTGCAGGGCTTCTGCGATGAACTGGAAAAGATACGCCAGACTATGCTGGATAATGCACCAAAGGGGGCTGCCATGTTGCGCAACAGGGTATGCTGCATGCAGCACAGGATGCAATGGATTGATGGAATGAACAGGATTGCTGACGGCACAATAGACGATGCCCCTGCTGAACTTGTTGAACTGGTCAGGGACTTTTTGAAACGGGAAGTTGAAAAATGAAGAAGGTAATTGTATGTGATTCAGGTCTTGGTGGCCTGAATGTGGCTGCCAGGTTTTTCAATGAAAAAGCACAGGACGCCGAGCCTTGTGACATTGTGTATTTCAACGCATATCCCTCGCAGGAAGGCGGCTTCAACAAACTGCCCAGCAAGTTGAGCCAGGAAATGTTGCTGCGCAATGTGTTTGAGGGCATGGCCAAGTTCAAGCCAGACCGCTGCCTCATCGCCTGCAATACATTGTCTATCATTTACGACCGTATGCGTGCCTGGTACACGCCTCCGTTCCCCGTGTCTGGCATAATTGAGGCGGCGGTGAATGGAGTGGCTGCGGCAGTCCAGGAGGTGCCTGATGCCTCGGTGCTGATTCTCGGCACCAATTCCACCATTGAATCTGGCGTATATTCATATCGTTTTTCAAAGCATGTTTCATCCAGGCGCATACGTTCTCTGGCGTGTCCTGGTCTTGCGACGCGTCTTGAGAGCGATCCAGCCGCATCGGAGATACAAGCCAGCATTGCGGATTATGCAAAGGAAGCATCTTTGCTATGGAAGACGCCACCAAAAAAACTGCTCCTGGCATTGTGCTGCACCCACTTTGAATATGCCCTGCCCTTCTGGCAGGAGGAATTCGGCAAGGTATTCGGCGATGGGCTTCGCATCGTGAATCCAAATGCCTTGTTGGGAAAGGATATCTGTGGCAAGTCCTTCAGTTATCATTCCAAAATCGCATTCTTCCCTGGTGCACAGGAAAGCATAGGTGCATATTTCAAGGACAGAGCACCCGCAATATCGGCGGCATTGAAGAAGGCAAAACCAGACAACGAACTTTTCAAACTTTAAGGATGGTAATATGAGCAAGGCAACAATTGTACTTATAACTGGCGCTGGCGGCGATGCCCAGGGCTGGGGCAATATGCAGGTGACCGAGGCCGTCAAGGATGCAATCATAGCAAATGGCCATGATTGCCGCATTGTATTGGCTGAAAACCGCAAGGAACTGGAACAGAAACTGGCAGAGGGCGATTGCACCTTGGCTTGGAGTTCGTTGTATTTCTTCTCGGACAGGGAGGACATTATCGGCATTCCTCCAGATGCGGTTTGGGTGGCTGACGTGCTGGACGAACTTGGCATTTCCTACATCGGTCCTTCTGCCCAGACCATGAAAAACCTCATCAGCAAGTATGACACCCATGAGATACTTGCTGCTCATTCTGTCCGTGTGCCGCGTCATATATTGTGTCCTCCTGCCAGTGCCAGCCAGATTGATTTCTTCCCTGCCTTTGTGAAGCCCAACGGCGAATCCCGTTCCATTGGCATCAATGAGAACAGCGTGGCCGAAACGCCTGAGGCACTTGAAAAGCAGGTGAACTTCATCCAGAAGGAATTGCAGCAGGGTGCATTGGTGGAGGAATACCTGCCAGGCCGCGAATACACGGTGCTGGTGCTGGGAAATGGCAAAAACAGGGAAATTCTGCCAGGGCGCGTAACCGTGGCAAAGGAACTGTACGGCAAATATCCTGTTTTGCGTAGCGATCTGCGTGGCGTGGGGCTTACGCATGTCTCGATTCCAGAGGAACATCAGGAGGAGGCAATTGAACTGGCCGCCCAGGCTTGCGATGCGCTCAAATGCGATGACCATGTCAGGATAGACATGAGGGAGGGACAGGACGGACGCCTCCGCATCATGGAGGTCAACGGCATTCCTGGCCTCAAGCCCGTGAAAAGTTGGAGCCCACAGATATACACCCTCTACCATCCCAGCGGCAATCCATACCAGGCGCTTATCGGCAAAATCGTAGAGGCAAAACTGTAGTTTTGTTTATGTGGGCGCTACCTCGGCGCCCACAATAAAAACTATGACCAAACACAACAAAATACTGCTTGTCCTGGCGTTGGTGCTTGTATGCGTGACGGCGTTCATGTACTACCATCCAGGCATCTTTCCCATGAGCGGCTTTTCCGGGCCAGAGGGATATGTGGTGTCGCCTGCGAATGCCAGGCTTACTGGCGATTCATGGCGTTACATACAGGGCGGTCATGCTTTGCTGCATGGCGAACCGCTGGAGGACATACACCGCTCATATCTTGGTTATTGCCTGCTGTATGGCATTGCAGGGCGTGGCATCGTCTTTCTGCACCTTGCATTTGCCATAGCCGCGCTGGCTGCGTTATACTACATCGGCCTGCGAATTGGGGGACAGATTTGCGCCTTGCTGGCGGCTGCGCTTTTTGCCTTGAATCCAGAGTTTGCTGCTTGGCATTGTGCAATCATGACGGAATCCATCTACACATCATGCGTGTGCATAAATGCGTTCCTGGCGCTATGGGCAATGGAAAAAGGGCATGCCTGGCGTATGCCTATGGTCTTTGCATGGATTTTGCTGACGGCGTTCATTCGCCCAACAGGATGGATACAACTTCCTGCAATATTGCTGCTATGGTGTTTTGCGCTTGTGCCACGCCTGAAGTGGAAGGTGCTTTGCGCACTGGCGATAGTTATTGGATATGTGCTTTATTCAATAATGTTTGCAGAAGGTGGAATACAGCAGCAAAGCCCTACGATAAAACTGTATTCAGGCGAGGTAGTTTGGTGCGAGGATCTTTGGCGCGTGAAAATGCCCGAGGCTGACTTCAGCAAAAATGGCCTATTGGATGGGCTGTTGTATGGGCTGCGCCATCCCATTGCCAGCGGCTGGCTGGTAGTAAAGCGGCTTGGCGTGATGTTCCTGCGTATACGCCCAAGTTATTCCCTTGCGCACAACCTATTTTTGCTGGCATATCATCTGCCCATTGCGCTGCTGGGCTTGGCAGGCATCGTCCTGAAACGGCGCTTGCCGCAGGCCTGGGCAATTGCCACTATGCTGGCTGCACACGCCTTCGTGGTGGCATTGACATTCAATGACAACGATGGCAGATTCACATTGTATTTCACGCCGCTTCTGGCCATAGCAGCCTGCGCCACCTTGGTGCATTGCTACGAAAGATTTATTTGTCGTCCAAGGCCTCAATCAGAAAACTGACAGGGCGGAAACCATCATTGCAGGATATCATTGCGGATCTGGGGTTCTTCATCCAATTGCCGTAGATGGAATGTCCGCCATGTGCGAGTGTCATTACAAATGGGGATATGCTTTCCCATGCGCTGTCGCAGAAGCCCTCGGGCCGTTTGTAGCCGTCAACAATGAAAACCTGCCCTTCCTCCACGGTGCAATGATTTTCCATGGGAAGTTCGTATTTTTCGCTAAGGTCGGGATAGTTGGCCTTGCGTATTACTGTTATGCGTATTTTGGTCATGTTGGTTAGGTGGGAGTTTATGTGGGCGCCGAGGCGGCGCCCACTCAGGTTGTTTGTCCGCGAAGTTCCCTGCCGCCGCTGTATTCTGCTATCGTGACTGGCACGATTGTATTGCGTGGCGCCTGTGCGCCTTGCAGGGACACGTGCAGGTAGTTGTCAGACCAGCCACCGCCATCGTCTTCAATTAGCACTTCCAGGGTTTTGCCTATTTGCGACTTTGCAAAAAGTTCCGCTTTGCGTGCGCCAAGTTGCGCCAGTTGAGCGGCGCGTTTGTCAGCAAGATTCTTGGATGGCCTGTCTGTGTAGGTGGCGGCGAGTGTGCCTGGCCGTGGCGAATATGGGAATACATGCAGCAATCCAAAGGGCAGTTTTTCCACAAAATCCAGGCATTTCTGGAAGTTCTCCTCATTTTCGCCAGGGAAGCCAGTTATTATGTCGGCACCTAGGCAGAGACCAGGCAGTTTCTCGGCGGCATCAAGGGCAATTTGTGCATATTGTTCGGCTGTGTAGTGCCTGCGCATGCGCTTGAGAATGCTGTCTTCGCCATATTGCAGGGGGAGATGCAGAAAACGGCATATTCTTGGCTCTTTGCGCATTAAATCAACCACACGTGGTATTACATCACCTGGTTCGGAAGAGCCAAGGCGAATGCGGAAGCCATCCCCCAATTCCAGCAGTCTAGCCAGCAGCCCTGCCAGATCAATGCCATCGTCATTGTAGGTGGTTAGGTTCACACCGCATAGCACTAGTTCCTTGTAGCCAGCCTGTATCAGTTCCCTTGCCTCGCGTAGTACGTCATCCAGTGCCCTGGAACGCGCCCTTCCCCTGGCATACGGCACAATGCAGTAGGAGCAGAAGAAGTTGCAGCCATCCTGCACCTTTAGATTTGCGCGTGTTCTTTCCGCAAAGCGCGCCGCACCTTCCAGCCTGAAGCCATTGCCTTCATCGCCAGGCGTTATGGCGGCTGGCAATTGCAGGCCCAGCAATTGGCTCAATGGCTGTGTCATTGGATGGGGAACAATCAAATCCGCCTTGCCTTCCCAATCGTCCACCTTGGCATCGCAGCCCATTACAACAATGATTGCATTTGGGCAACGGCGTCTGGCAAGGCTGACTGCCTGGCGCGTCTTCTGTGAGGCAGCCCCTGTCACAGCACAACTGTTTATTACAAGGACTTCTGCCTCGCTAGGCCAGGGTACAATCTCCCAGCCATGGCGCGACAAATCGTCAGCCGCCAAGGCTGTCTCCGCCTGATTCAGGCGGCATCCTAATGTATGGAAAGATGCTCTCATTGTTTGTTTTATGTGGGCGCCAAAGCGGTGCCTGTTCAGGTTGCATTAACGGGAACTGCCGCGTCTGCAAGTGAGGTTGCCTGGTGTGCCTTGTATGTTCCAGCCCCGCTTTTGCGCTAGGGCGGTGAAGCGTTGTATTGCGGGATGCCTGCCTTGGTGGAAGTGGTTTGCCGCGAAAAGCAGTTGTGCGCCAGAGGCTTCGCAGCAATCCAGAAAGCGGGCATATTGTGCATTGCTGCAAAGGAAACGCCCGCCAATCAAGCCGTTTGCCACAATGATGTCTGCTTTTTGGCAGAAGTGCTCTGCATCGCCTTGTATGAAAGTGGCGTTTGCTTCTGGAAATTGCGCTTGGCGTTTTGCATCGTGGGGGATGCGGCGGTTTTGTGCCATCCACACCTCGAGCCATTCGCTGGTGAGGCCAGTTACCCCTGGTGAAAAGTCCTCCAGTTCGCGTGCAATTTCCAGCGTATTGATGCCAATGCCGCAGCCAATGTCAAGAATACGACATCCACTCCAGGCTTGTTTTTTAAGTTGGGACAACTGCCTTTCATATCGCCCGCATGATGTGCCAAATGAGCGTGGTTCGGCGAGAGCGCACAGCAGAGGTAGCAGTTCGTCTTCATTCACAAGTATTTTGCCGCCTAGCCATCTTGGCAAATCGGCCCATAAATCAGGCAGAGAGGCATGGCATTTTACATGCAAGGGAAATGGCAGCCAATCACAATCTGGGAGGAAGGCTCGTGCTATATTGCGCAATGAAGAAAGAAACTCGTCCAATGGCAGCCACGCCTCATAAAGCCCTCGCAATTCAGGCGAGACAACCAGCCCTTCTGCCCACCAAGGCGATGGAGCATATTTGCACCACAGTTCCAAGCGGCGTGACCATGCCTCATTGTGCCGTGCGAGACGCCGCCTGGCCTCGTCATTGATTTGCAATGCCAGATTGTGGCAATTCATCAGTTTTTGCCTAGGCTGGTGCCAGTGACTGTGTCCGTAATCTGGAATTCCTCCACATGGAACATGGGATCCGCCTGTATTGAAATGCTGGTCTTGTTCTCTTTTTCTATGGCGGAAATCAGTTTCCTGTCTTCGTTTTTCAGGCGCTCTATGTTCCTGGGATGCACGTAAACCGTCAGGTTCGCATAATGCTTTCTTGCGAGGATTTCATTAAGTTTGCGTTGAATGTCCACGCTCATGCTGGTGGCGGATTTCACCAGACCGCGACCCTTGCAGTAGGGGCAATTGTCGAACATGGTGCTTTCCAGGCTCTCGTTTTCCCTCTGGCGTGTCATTTCCAACAGTCCCAGTGATGAAATTTGGCAGACGCGGGTGCGTGCCCTGTCTTCGGCAAGGCGTTCCTTAAGTGCGCGGTAAACTGTCATCTGGTCTGATTTTGAGCGCATGTCAATTAAGTCCAGCACCACCAATCCACCCACATTTCTAAGGCGCAGTTGCCTGGCTATTTCGTTCACAGCCTCCAGATTGGTTGCCAATATGGTTTCTGGCTGGTCTTTACCAGTGCGGTTTTTGCCAGTATTCACGTCGATTGCAATCAATGCCTCGGTCTCATCAATGCAGATGTAGCCTCCACCTGGAAGGTTCACCTTGCGGTTGAACAGCGACATCAACTGCTGGGAGAGGCCGTATTTATTGAATATAGGCGTCGGATTCGTGTACATCTTGATGCGAACTGATGACAGACCATAGCGCTTCATCATGTCATTGGCGCGCTTGTAAACCTCTTCCGAATCCGTGACAATCTCATCCACATCCTCGGTAAGGCAATCGCGCAGGGCGCGGTCCGCCAATGCAGGCTCCCTATACACGCAGACTGGCGCCTTCTTCTCCTGGAGGCCCTTCCCTGCGTTCCAGTTGTCCAGCAGGAAATTCAAATCTCGCTGGACGTGTTCGATTTTGCATCCAGCGGCCACGGTTCTGCATATAAGTCCCATTCCCTTGGGTATTTCCAAGGACTTCAGCATTTTGCGGAGGCGTTCCCGTTCTGCCTTTTCCTCAACGCGCTTTGAAACGCCCAGATGCGGTGAATTTGGCAGGAATACAAGATAGCGTCCTGCGATGCTCAAGTTGGTGGTTACTCTAGCGCCCTTAGTGCCGATGGGGCCTTTGGTGACTTGCACCAGTATTTCCTGGCCTGGCTTGAACAGGTTTGGTATGTCCTCTGCCGTAATTGAGGGCTTTTGCTGCTGTTTAGGCTGTGGCTTGGGCTGCTTTTGCTGTTGTTGCTGCTTTTGTTTTTGCTGCTGTTGTTGCTGTTGTTGCTGCCTTTGCCTTTGCTGCTGTTGCTGGTTGTTGCCTTTCTTCTGGGGCTCCTGAACAGGGGCTGGAGGTTCTGGCTTCTTATCATTCTTTCTGCTGAACAGGCTGCACAATCTGGCAAAGAACCCCTTGTTTTCCTTTTCAACTGGCGGCTGTGGCTGTGCTTCCAGTTGTTTTTGCTGCCCTTTTCGTGAATGCCTGCGCCATCTTTGGTGCTGCGGCTTCGGGGCGCGTTCCTCCTCCATTTGCACTTCCAGCACCTGTGGCGTCTGTTTGCGTGGCTGTGGAGTTGCGGGAGGTATTTCCTCGTCCCTGTCGTCTTCCTCTACATCGCCGTCGCCCTCCAGCATGTCCTGGGTTGCTGGAATCATGTCCCAGTAGTGCAGAAATGCGTTTTTGCCGACGCCGATATCAACGAAAGCGGCTTGAAGCGAGGGTTCTAGGTTGCGGATAACGCCTTTGTAAATGGAACCAACCATTTGGTCTCGTGATTTGCGTTCCATGAAAAAGTCATGCAGAACGCCATCTACGACAACAGCGACACGAGTTTGCATCTCCTCGCTGTTAATAAGAATCTGTTTCATAAGAATAAATCAATCTCCTGAAGCAAAATCGCACATTCTGGGGCAATCTGGTGGGATAGGCGAGCCTCTCAAATAATCGCTGGCAGTCATGTGTCCCTTTCCACCCGTGGGCGTCAGTTCTTCAATGCGCAACGCACTTTCCCTGCAGGCCACCAATATTCCGTCTTTGCCAAAGGCGAGTATGTCGCCTGGCTTGCTGCCCTTGCAATTAAGTTCTATGCATTTTGCCTTTGTAATTTTAATCACCTTGGTCTTGCCGTTCCTGGCTGGTATTTTGGCACAGACAGAAGGCCATGCCGCGTAGGCGGCAATCATGTTGACAATCCTTTCCGCATTGCAGTCCCAGTTTACAATGCCGTCCTCTTTTTTTACCTTGCCAACGTAGGAAACGCCTTCACTTGGCTGTGGTATTGGCTTTTTGTTGTTTCGGGCAATGTCCCAGATTACACGTCCTATGTTCTGCCCTGCCAATTCGCCCAGGCGCATTTCCAAATCCGCCGCTGTCTCGCCTTTCTCAATCTCAAGTTCCAGCATCTCGTAACTTCCGCCTGTATCAAGACCAGCCTCCATTTCCATGAATGTCACGCCAGTCACTGCATCCCCATTTAGCACGGCGGCTATTACTGGGGCGGCTCCTCTGTATTTTGGAAGCAGCGAGGCATGCACGTTCAGACACCCGAATTGTGGCAGGGCAAGCAAGGCCGGCTTAAGTATCTGGCCAAAGGAGGCGACAACAAGAATCTCCGCGCCGCTGTCCTTGAAGCGCTGGTGGTATGCCTCATTGTTCACGGTTGCCAACTTGTCAACTTCAAGACCAATTTCATCGCAGTGCTTTATCAGCGGCGTTGTCATTGTGCGGATTGGCTTGCTTGCATCCTTCTGAACTTTGCATTGCGAACCGACGCCGACAACCTTGACTTCTTCAGACCGCAAAAGTCCATCGAGTACGGGTATGCTTATGGCACCCGACCCAAGAAAATAAACTTTTACGGGATTGTCTGTCATTTGATGCTAGTTTATGTAGGAAATTACAAAAGTTTGGCGTAATATAATGCAATTCATTCTTTTTTACATACCAGCAACTGCAAATAGGCGGTGCTTACAGCAAGTTGGCCGTAATGGGTCGCCCCCAGTGAGCGCCGATAGCGGCGCACTTGGCGTAGAATTCGTTAAAAGTCACCCCCTTGCAAGAAATATGGGCTATCTGTGAATCGGTTTTATTATCCTTGTAGGAATACTGCCGCAAGTGGTTATATTATCCCTGTTTTCAATGGGTAATATTTAACGCAGGAGAAAATTATGTTTATTGACATGCATGTTCATGCCTATCTCTTTCCTGGTCCCAGGCAGGATGGCGTAACCCAATTTGCCACTCCACAGGATATCATTGACATATACGATGAACACCAGATTGAATGCGGTGCGCTTATGCCGCTGATTGGTCCAGAGGTGTACCTGCCGCAGTCGAATGAGGAAATACTTGAAACATGCAAGCGCTATCCAGGACGTTTCATTCCATTCTGCAATCTGGATCCACGTGGCATCGGCAACTCACCCAAAACAGACTTCTCTCCATGGCTTTCCTGGTACAAGGAACATGGCTACAAGGGCATCGGTGAATTCATGCCCAACCTGCCATTCAAGGATCCGCTGGTGCTTAATTTCTTCAAACAAGTCGAGGAATTCGGCTTTCCGCTGACATTCGACATTTCGACCAGAATCGGCGGTACATACGGACTCTATGATGATGAGGGATTGCCGCAGTTGCAGTACTGCCTCAAGCAATTCCCCAAGTTGACAATTGTGGGACATGGTCCCTCATATTGGCATGAAATCGCCAAATTGGAACCAGGTGATGATCGCGGACGCTGCTACATAAAGCATCCCGTGCATGGCGAGGGCACCTTGTACAGGATATTCAGGGAATACCCGAACATGTGGGCTGACCTTTCCGCTGGCAGCGCATTCTTTGCGTTGACCAGGGACAAGGACAACGCAATAAAATTCCTCAACGAATTCCAGGACAGGCTCATGTACGGCACAGATATTTGCAAAGCAGGCGGCATTCTGGGCATGGATGCCTTCCTGCTGGAACTCAGG
>JAEEGL010262368.1_pt1 | contig 26431 bp, 20 predicted proteins | sample 9134231 | NCBI WGS metagenome assembly JAEEGL01 (sample SAMN16246548, study PRJNA631951) | gut metagenome | biome: gut microbiome; feature: rumen; material: fiber-attached | host: Bos | place: Iran: Karaj | collected 2018-10
ATCTGAAGCGCAGGCCTTACCGTATCTGCCGTGGAATAAGTAGCCCCGCCCAGAAGGCAGTCTGCTATACCCATCTTTACCAGCATGGTACCAAAGTAGTTACGCTGCAGCATCATCTTCTGTGCCTTCTCCATCGTAACGCCTTTTTCCTTACGTATCTCATAGAACTCCCTGGTCACTTCCTCAAGGCGCTCGTAGTTGACGGGATTGATTATCGTTGCCCCACGGATATTGTATCCGGCTTCTTCTGCGGCATTAGCAACTTCCTTTTCGTCGCCAAGCAAGATCGGAGTAAGGAAATTACTGGCCAGCAGACGTGATGCCGCTTCCAGTACACGGGGATCCTCGCCTTCGGTAAGTACTATGGTCTTTGGATTCTCCTTAAGTTTCTGGATCATTGCGCCAAATCCGAACATCCTTTTATCCTCCTGTAATATCTCAATAGTATAAACAAAGACTTATGTAAGCGCTTTCTTTATATCTTACCACATTTGATACCATCAGGCAAGTGCCTGCTCTATATCCGCGATAAGATCGGCCTTATCCTCAAGACCGCAGGACATACGTACCAGACCTGCAGGGATACCGGCTGCCGCAAGCTGTTCATCGCTCATCTGACGGTGAGTGGAACTTGCCGGATTTAAGCAGCAGGTTCTTGCATCAGCTACGTGTGTCTCTATTGCAGCCAGCTTGAGTTTCTTCATAAACGCCTCTGCAGCAGCCCTTCCGCCTTCCAGCTCGAAGGATACCACGCCGCATCCGCCGTGTCCGAAATACTTCTGTGCCCTCTCATAATACTTATCACTCTTTAATCCGGGGAAGCTTACCTTCTTAACCTTGGGATGCTTCTCAAGGAATTCTGCCACTGCCTGTCCGTTCTCTACGTGGCGCGGCATGCGCACATGCAGTGATTCCAGACCGAGATTTAAATAAAATGCATTCTGGGGCGACTGTATGCTTCCGAAATCCCTCATCAGCTGGGCTGTAGCCTTGGTAATGAACGCGCCCTTTCCGAATTTCTCGGCATAGGTGATCCCGTGATAGGATTCGTCGGGAGTAGTGAGTCCCGGGAACTTATCCGCATGCGCCATCCAGTCGAAATTGCCCGAATCCACGATCGCACCGCCGACTGCCACACCATGTCCGTCCATATATTTGGTAGTGGAATGTGTTACGATATCGGCCCCCCATTCGATGGGTCTGCATCCGACCGGTGTAGGGAAAGTATTATCCACGATAAGCGGCACACCATGTGCATGCGCGGCTTCTGCAAACTTTTCGATATCAAGTACCGTCAGCGCGGGATTGGCAATAGTCTCACCAAATACCGCACGGGTATTGTCCTTAAATGCGGCGTTTAATTCTTCCTCGCTGCAATCGGGGCTTATAAATGTAACATCTATTCCCATCTTCCTCATGGTAACGTCGATCAGATTAAAGGTACCTCCGTAGATCGAAGAAGATGCCACAATATGGCTGCCGCACTCGCAGATATTAAACAGCGCAAAGAAATTGGCTGCCTGTCCGGATGATGTAAGCATGCCGGCTGCGCCGCCCTCAAGCTCTGCGATCTTTGCTGCTACATAATCGTTGGTAGGGTTCTGCAGACGGGTGTAGAAATACCCGCTGGCCTCCAGATCAAAGAGTTTTCCCATATCCTCACTTGTATTGTACTTAAAAGTGGTAGACTGAACGATGGGGATCTGACGGGGTTCGCCGTTTCCCGGAGTATACCCTCCCTGTACACAAGTGGTTCCGATCTTTCTTTCTGACATTTTTTTATCCTCCTGAATTGTATTATCGCGTTATTTTTTATCCGTCTTTTTTCCGGAGCTCTTCTTACCCTCTTTACGCTCTTTTTTCAGCAGAGCTTTCTTGCCTTTGTATATCTCTTTAAGCTTCGCCTTGCTCATCGAATTATATCGTTCCAGCTCAGCAATATCGTCAGTATCCCGCATGATCCCAAGATACTGTATCAGATTATTAAGATCCTGAAGCAGTTCGCCCTTCATTACCTTTTGCCCCTTTATAAAAAACTGCATTATATTGTAACATTTCGTGCAGGGAAACGCAAATAAACGAATGCTGTCCTATAGCTACTTAAACATCCCGGCCGCTTCAAGATATATAAACCACGAAACATAATTTACCAGTATGAACATAACCCCGGCAACTACTCCCAATATGCCCAGGATCACTTTGTGCTCCAGCATGCTGAGAGCCATCGCATGAAACGTAGGGCCACGCTCATACGTATTTTCCGAAAAATAATCCTTGATAACGGCAATAGGCAGCGCGATCAGATAAGCCAGTATAAACGGTATGAACATTATCAGAAAGCTGATGAGCAGCCTTATACATCCGTATGCCACCACACGCCACAGTGTTTCGTTAAAGCTCAGCTTAAAAAGCTGTTTAAACAGCACACCGTCGCTCTTAAACACGATCGATACCAGCATAAGGCCTTCAAGTACCATGGCGAACCTGACTATCTTGGCTACCAGTCCGGATTCCTCAAGATGCCCGTCATCATATCTGTAGCGGGCCATGATCTTTCCTCTGTACTTTTCCTGATTTCTTCCCACAAACACCTTATTGTTCATTCCCTGAACAAAAGCCGTTATAAGGAATGCGATCACCATGATAATGCCGGTGCCCTTTGTTTCTTCTTCAAACTTGGCAATAACAAGTGAAAAGCGCTCCTTTAAGTTTATCAGGAAGCCGTCAAAACTCTGCTTATACAGTCTCATATAAGTCTTGCGGATATGTCCCAGATCTTCTTCCTCAAGTTCTGTCTTAAGTTCAACATCAAACATATCCTCAAGTGCTTCTGTATAGCTCTTTACCTTTCTTCCTATCCTGGTATCTTCCAGATTGCCTTCTTTATTGCCGCCGCTGTTCCCGTTACCGGTCGCACCGCTGTCTGCGGCGTATACACGTAAGCACGCCAGAAGTGAAAGGATTATTATTACTATGATACAAATATATCTTTTCATCATATTAAAGTCGGTTATTACTTGAGACGGATGCGAGGGGATGGGTACAGGGGACGGTTCTCTGTATTCATGCAGTTCAATGAATACAGAGAACCGTCCCCTGTACCCATCCCCTATATCATCATCAGCAGAGCTTTATTTTCTTAAGGTCGGGATTCTGGGCCAGGGCATATAAGCATATAAGCGCCGCTGCGGCTCCCGTTCCCCTGTAGTTGCTGCCGAGCATGGACATACGCACTGCAAATTCCCCGTTTACTTTTACGGTGGGGATGCCGCTGCCTATATCAAGAGTAAGGGAGCGTATATCCTTATAGAGTTCGAAGGGTGTCTTCTTTGTATCAAAAGTGATGATGCGTTTGTCGGTCAGCACAGTTCCTTCCTTGCCCTTCGAAAAGAGGCCTGTGTTCTGATATGCCAGCACTTCCTCGCCGGGATCCAAAACGGAAGACACTTTTGCCTTGGCGGTACTTAACAGATCGGAGTGGACACTCTGCGTTGCCATATCGCTGTTGGTACTCTTTGAGAGCATCTTTAACAGGTTTTCTTTTACCGCATCTGCTTTGCACAAATCGTTTACGGCATAAAGGAATTCATCGATAAAGTCTTTGCCGTTGGGTTTGCTCCTTAAACTCTCTATATCCCATTCGCTGTCAAACAAAAGCGGATCGATCACGTTCTTTTTATCAAAAGCATCCTCTTCACGTTCATCGATCACAAACTCGCCCATACAATACGGACAGCACATCTTCCTGCGATCCGCAGACATTTCCATTAATCCCCCACACTTCGGACATTCGTTACTTTGCATTTTTTTATACCTCCTCTTTTTTTAGTATACTTATTCTTCTCTGTGGTCAAATACACGCTTTGTCTTCTTTTCCGAACGCGGCAGCGTACCTACCGGTACCACCGTAACCCTGGGCGTAACATTTAACTTTGACTTGAATGCTTCCTTTATCAGCTGGCCCGTCTTTTCAAAATTAACACGTCCCTCTGCCTCCGCCGTGATAAGTATCACGTCCTTGTTTATCTCTTCGTCATGCGCGATATTGATATTATACTCACTCGATACGCCGTCGATCTGTCCCAGCAGTTCTTCAACCTGGCTGGGGAACATATTCACGCCGTGCACCTTGAACATGTCATCACTTCTTCCGCGGATTATATCAAGTCTGGGATGCTTGCAGCCGCAGGGGCATTCACCCGGGATGATACGTGAAAGGTCGTGCGTTCTGAAACGTATGAGCGGTGCACCTTCTTTTACAAGAGTGGTTATTACTATCTCGCCTTCCTCACCATCCTCTACATTCTCTCCGGTTACAGGATCGATGATCTCTATGTAAAGATAGTCATCCCAGTAATGCATACCGCTCTGCTTATTGCAGTTGATACCTATACCCGGGCCGTATATCTCGGTAAGACCGTAGATATCATAAAGCTCTATGCCCAGCTTTTCGTGGATATACTCTCTCTTTTTATCGCTCCAGCGTTCCGATCCGATGACGCCTTTCTTTAAAAAGATATCCTTTTTCATTCCGCGGCGCTCTATCTCTTCGGCAAGTAAAAGCGCATATGATGAAGTAGCGCACAGGACCGTGGACTTTAAGTCAACCATCATCTGCAGCTGCTTCTCCGTGTTGCCGGGTCCCATAGGTATAGCCATCGCGCCCAGCTTTTCACAGCCCGCCTGAAAACCTATGCCTGCTGTCCAGAGACCGTATCCCGGTGTGATATGGATGCGGTCTTTTTTTGTGATGCCCGCCATTTCATAACATCTTGCAAACATCGTGGCCCAGTCATCCACATCTTTGGCGGTATAAGGTATTATCACCGGCTTGCCGGTAGTACCCGATGAAGAATGTATACGCACCACCTCTTCATCCGGAACCGCCTGTATCCCAAGAGGATAAGCATTTCTCAGATCATCCTTGCTTGAAAAAGGTATCTTCTTAAAATCTTCCTGCGAGCTTACACCGGATATACCGGCGTCACGGTATACCTTTCCGTAGTAACTCTCGGTAGACAGCAGACGCTTTATCTGCGCATCCACCTGTTTTAACTGCGTTTCATTAAGCTTCATTTACTTACCTCCTCCTCTTACCATAATCTGTGCCGCCTCCTTAATCCTGTCCGGTGGCACTTCCTATATCATAACCTTTGATAAAGGCATTTATGTTCGCTTCCCTGAACTTTTCCGGTACTCTTTTTTCTATCACGCTCATCATGGTCTCTTTCTTTATGCCCAACCGTCCGCTGCCGGCCGCGATACCCAGCAGCAATATGTTAAGAAATCTGACCGATCCAAGAGACTCGCACTCCGCTGTAGCGTCCGCAAAAATGCAGTTCCCCCGCTTTTTAAGATAAGCCGTCATCTCACTGCCGTCGTAGCCGGATCCCGATAATGATGCTGTTACGGGCTTTACCGCTGTGGTATTTACTACGGCAATTCCCTGCGCAGACAGATACCCGATATTCCTTACGACCTCCGACGGTTCAAAACCTATGATAAGGTCTGCTTTATTAAGCGGTATCAGCGGTGAGAAGGCTTTATCGCCTATCCTTACGTGGCTTGTGACAGGCCCGCCTCTCTGGGCCATTCCGATAGTCTCGGCGGAGTGTACCACATTGCCTTCAGCCATGGCAGCTGCAGCAATGATCCCCGATGCCAGCACGGTCCCCTGGCCGCCAACACCGCAAATGAGTATATCTTTATCCATCACTAAACACCTCCCTTTACAGCCGAAACAGGACATACCTGTGAACACAGCGCACATCCCGTACAGAGCGAGGCATCTATCACCACCCTGCCTTCGGACAGTGACAATGCGGGACATCCGGTTTCACGTATGCACTTTTTGCAGTTTATGCAGTCATCGCCGATCGTACATTTTTTTGACGACTTTTCTATTGCTATACAGGGAGACTTAAATATGATCGCCTTTACGCCCTTAAGCCCGGCACATTCCTTTACGGCAGAAACCGCCGCTTTGAGGTCTAGCGGATCGACCGTGATCACCTTGGTAAGTCCTATACCCTCAAGGATCTTAGGGATGCTTACTTTCTGAATAACATGTCCCATCATGTTCCTGCCTGTTCCGGGGTGAGGCTGGTGTCCAGTCATGGCCGTCGTGGAATTATCAAGAATGCAGACCGTTATATCGGCCTCATTGTATACGGCATTGACAACACCGGTCATGCCGGATGCAAAGAAAGTAGAATCCCCGATAAACGCAAATGCTTTCCCGTCTTTATCGATATGCGAAAAACCCTGGGCCATGGTAACACCCGCGCCCATACACAGGCAGGTATCAACCATATCAAGAGGCATTGCATTTCCAAGGGTATAGCAGCCTATATCGCCGCAATAATATGTCTTTTCTCCTTCCATCGCTTTCTTGACCGCATAGAACGAAGCCCTGTGAGGACAGCCTGCACAGAGCACCGGCGGTCTCGCGGGAAGCGCAGGAGCGTCGGAAACTCCGCCGCTGCTTTCCAAAGACTCTATTCCCAGAAAATCCTTGAGTATGTTTTTTACGCTATCGGCACTGTTTTCTCCCATTGCGGGAACATGGCCCGATATTTTTCCGTATACTTTTAGCGTGATACCGTAACGGCCTGCCAGCTTTAATACCTGCTCCTCAAGATAGGGGCTCAGTTCCTCAAGGCAAAGCAGCTCTTCCACGCCTTTAAGCTTATCCAGCATAAAGCTTTCGGGAAAAGGATACGCGGTGGCGATACGTATAAGCGTCACACCGGGATGGTCCTGTAAAAATTCCTTCGCATACATATAACTGATGCCGCCCGCGAGCACGGCCTTAGCAGAAGGGCCTCCTTCTGCGGTATTGAATCTGTATGATGAAAGATCCTCCCCGATACGTACATTTCTTTCTTCTATCATGCCATGGTTCTTATAGGAAAGACGAGGGAAGATAACAAAACGTCCCGGATCTTTCTTAAAGCCCTCAAAGCTTTTCGGCGTATATGTATCCGCAGCCTCTATCGCCGCATAGCCGTGATCGACACGGGTTGTGGGTCTGAAGATGACAGGCGTTTTATACTTTTCCGAATACGTGAACGCATCCTGTATCATCTCAAAAGCTTCCTCTGCAGATGCCGGATCAAATACCGGGATCCTGGCGAACTCGGCAAATCTTCTGCTGTCCTGTTCTGTCTGCGAGGATATGGGGCCCGGATCATCGGCGCTCACCACTACCATACCGCCTTCCACGCCAACGTATGCCAGAGACATCAGAGGATCCGACGCCACGTTTAATCCAACCTGCTTCATCGTGACCAATGCCCGGGCACCGGAATAGGCTGCTGCCGCCGCCACCTCAAGTGCTGCCTTTTCATTTACCGACCATTCCAGATGCAGTCCTTCATGCGGGTATTTCGCAATAGTCTCTATTATCTCCGAAGAAGGGGTACCGGGGTATCCGCATACAACGTTTACCCCTGCTTTAAGCGCGCCAAGCGCTATTGCCCCGTTTCCCATCACATATTCTTTCATAGACATTTCCTTTCAAGATCTGTCAGGTATCAGGCTAAAGCCTACCAGATGGTCCTTCCGCCGTCCAATACCACCGTGGAACCGGTCATATAAGTTGCGGCATCGCTTATCATATACAGTATGGTACAGACATATTCGTCCGGGCGGCTCATCCTTCCTAAAGGAATGAGCTGTGATATCTTCGACTGAAACTCCGGATCCTGGCCGTTTTCAAGGCTTGCGGGACACAGCGTATTAACGCGGATACCCTTATCCGCCCAGTAAACCGCAAGATATTTTGTAAGTCCTATCAGGCCGTGTTTAACCACCGAATAGGATACAGGCTTGATAGTCTGCTGATCCTCAGGCACTCCTTCTTTCCTGTAGATACGCTGGTCAGGAGCGATAAGTCCGTAATCGGAAGATATATTCAGGATCACACCGCTCTTCTGCTTTTCCATGACCTCGCCGAAAACCTGCGCACAGAGCATGGCTCCCGTCAGTCCCACAGCTATATCCTGATCCCAGATATTTACGGGGAACTCATGGAAACGCATTGCTCCCAGGTTCTTTGATCCGCCTTCCACCTTGGGATTATTTGCCGCATTATTGATCAGAACATCTATGTGTCCGTATTTTTCAAGCAGCTCATCACGCACTTTCTCAAGTGCCTCCCTGCTGGTTATGTCGGTAACGAAACATTCTATCTTCGTATCCTCACCGTATTCCTCCGTAACACTCTTCTTTACACGCTCCATACCCTGAGGAACTATATCCAGCAAAACAGCCACTCCGCCGCCTTCAACAATGGCTTCGGTATGTTTCATTCCTATCAGTCCGCCGCCGCCTGTGACTATACATACCTTTCCGGGTATCTCAAAACGGTTTGTGTAGATTTTTTTCATATGTTATACCTCCGTTTTTTTTAGTATATCTCATCGGTCATGATCACACATCAGATCTGTTCCGTCTTCCTGCTCTCTGCCGATCTCTTCATCGCAAGAGCCATATTAAGAGAGACGATACCTGCTTCAAGGGGGATCTTCGGCTCCCTGTCATGTTTTATGCAGTCAAAAAAGTCCTTTAGCTCTTCTATGAACATATCGTTACGGATAAAGTCTTTTTCTTCCCAGACCTGCGCAGGCTCATCGCCTATATATTTGACGGTCCTGGCTGCGATAAGGTCGGCTTCTATCCGGCCGTGATCACCCACTATCTTAAAACAGTGTACAGGCGGATACTGGATAAAATCCGTATGCGCATATACCGGCATTCCGCCCTTGTATGTGAATACCGCCTGTGCACTCTCCTCAACATCTATCTCAAGACCCGATGCATATTTAAGCTGCGCACTCACTTCCAGCGGTCTGCCCAGTATCCACTGCAGTATATCCAGATCATGCATCTGCAGGTTCAGTACCGGTCCTCCCCCCATCTTCTTCTGCGCCATATATGTATCGCGGTAATCCTCGTAGCGGTGCATCGTTATCACACGCTCGGAGAATTCACAGCTGCCGTATACAGGATTACCAAGTTCCCCGCTCTCAAAACTTTCCTTCATACGCTGCACCGACGGATGATAGCGGTTCTGAAAACCCATGAATATCTTCAGTCCCTTTTCCTTTGCTATGCGTCCGAGTTCCTCCGCACCTTCCATATCATGAGAAAGCGGCTTCTCTATCAGCATATGGCAGCCGGCTTTAGCACAGGCCAGAGCAGTCTCCATATGACGCGAGGTTATATTGGTTATGAAAGCTGCATCGGGCTTCTGCGCCAGTGCTTCTTCCAGTTTATAATAAGGAGTGATGCCGTATTCGGCTTCCAGATCCACTCCCTCCCGTATCTTAAGATCATCACTGAAGGTGGTCTTAAGTCCGCGGCTCCTGAATGCTATAAGTTCCACTTCATTACCGTAGAGCTTTCTTAAATTTCTCACATGTCTCTGGCCTATACTGCCAAGACCTGTCATTAAGATCTTCATAATTATGTACTCCCTGATAAGATTTTGGCGTGCGTTGCTTCGGTGCTCTCAGACCACGCCGCTTTCTTCAAGTGTCCTATAATTTTCCCTCAAATATTTCAGAAGGCTTTCCTCCCTGCGCTCCAGAGTATATTCAATGTAATCCAGATCTTCCTTGGCATCCACATCCACTGCCTTGGGGATTATATAGGAAATAACTTTGTTTCCGTGCATCAGATGGTTCTCCTTTATGAAAGATGTCCTCAGAAGATCCACATAACCATCCGGAGTATAGACCTGGTCAAAATCCTGACGCGGATTGTTAGCCTCATCTATGGTCATCCCATCGATAAAGCTGCGGTAATATCCGTCGGGACGCACGCAGAACATCTTGTAAGGCGGAAATACCTGTTTATGCGCGCTGCGCAGGCTCGTTGCCTCAGGATCAGCAAGCATCTTCCGCGCTGCTTCATCCACTACAGACTTCTCTCTTAACGGAGATGTGGGGCGCAGATGCATGAAGAATTCAGGGAGTTTTCCCTCGTTTTCCTCAAGCCATCCGATAGCATGTTCCATAAACTCGATATCAGGTGAAGTATCGGTAGCAAATTCGGCAGGGCGCAGGAAAGGAGTTTCCGCACCGTAATAGCGCGCGATCTTTGCATATTCTTCCGAATCGGTCGATACGATTATGCGCGATACATATTCACAATTCTTTGCCGCTGCGATCGCATATGCAAGCAGCGGATAACCCTTGACGCAGCGTATGTTCTTGTTCTTTACGCCTTTGCTGCCCGCCCTCGCCGGGATTATCGCATATATGCTCCCTTTTTCTATCATAGTATTCTCCCTCCAAGTTTTATCGCTTCCTAAGCTTCCTGAAAGCAATGATTTTCGATATTTAACTACACTTTTTTGTACACTCCCTAGCCATCACAAAGATCCTTGACAGCAGACCGGCTTCATTTATATCCCCGTCGCCTTCGCCGTCCCAGGCTTTTATAAACTCAAGACCGGCAGCCGCTATCAGCTCTTTTATCTCCGAAAGCTCATAGCCACGCTGCACATGTTCTTCTTCGCTCCGCTCATATGCGCCGTCTTCGCGCTCCGAATATATAGTCAGCAGGCAATCGTTTATATGCCCTTCCTCATCATATTCGTTTTCCCAGATAAAGCTGCAGCTGTCGCGGTTCTCAGCGATCACGGCATCTCCTATGATATCACGGTATTTATGAACAGTGTTAAAATCAAAGATAAAAAGACCACCCGGATCCAGATAATTATTCACCAGCTTAAAACACTTAAGCAGATCCTGCTTATCCGTAAGATAGTTTATGCTGTCGCATATGCAGATAATGGCACGCATCGTGCCGTAGAGTTCAAACTCCCGCATATCCTGCAGAAGATACAGGATATCATGTCCCCCCGAGATTTTTTTCTCATTGGCGGCCTGCAGCATCTGTGCAGAATTGTCCACCCCTGTCATATCATAGCCGGCCTCTGCCATAAGCTCGCACACGGTCCCCGTGCCGCAGCCCAGCTCCAGGATAAGCCCGTCATCAATCCCGGCAAGCTTAAGCTCCGTGATGATACGCTGTGTCCACTCCTTATAAGGCACGTTATCCATCAGCAGATCGTAAACGCCGGCGAATTCGTCATAACTGTCCATATCCATACCTTTTCCCGTCAATATGCCATTATTTTACACGATTTACCGAAATAAATAAAGCATTATTACGCTTGAAAAATACATCCCCTTTGTGTAATATAGCAAAAAAGAGCAGATATTTTTTAGTGAAAAAGGCAGAATAGGACGGAAGCTGCCTCAGGAGGATCATATAACATGGCAATACAGGATTATTATAAAGCCCTTAAACTGGGTGAAAAGGATTTCAGATCAAACGGCAACTACCTGCCGGTCCTTGACGAAATACTCGAACATGTTGAAATAGATTCCCAGGTAAATCTGGGACTCGTTGAGATACCGATAAAGTCGATAAAAGGAACCTACAGCGCAGGCCGCACCACGGCCTTCGCAAGCAATTTCATGCCCATACTGGAGCCCGATTCGGAATTCGCCAACAAGTGGGCCAAATTATACGACGATCTTGAAGAAGAGGGACTGCGCGATCCCATAAAAGCTTACGAATACAATAACCGCTTCTATGTAATGGAAGGCAATAAACGCGTGTCCGTATTTAAATACATGGACGCTGCCAGCATAGAAGGCTACGTTACGCGTATGGTCCCCAAACGCAGCGACGAACACGAAGTCAGGATATACTATGAATTCATGGAGTTCTATGATATCACGGGTATAAACTATCTTGATATGGGACGTGAGGGCAACTACAAAAAGCTCTTAAAACTCGTCCGCGGCGAGGATCACTGGGACGAAAAATGGGATAAGGAAGCAGAGCAGGAATTCCGTATGCTCTTTATCAACTTTGAAAAAGAATACCTGCCGAAAGCCAATGACAAATGGGATATAAAGAGCGGCGATGCTTTGTGTCTGTATCTCTCCATTTTCGGGTATAAGGAATCTGTTGAAAAGACCCAGGCCGATATACGCAGAGATATAATACGGCTGTGGAACGAATTCGTAAACTACAGCAAGGGCACCTCCATGGCCCTTGTGCTCAATCCTACGCCGGAGTCACAAAAGAGTGCACTCTCTCTTTCAAAACTGCTGGGCGGCAATACCCTTAAGATAGCTTTTATTCACGACCGTAAGGCCGAGATATCCGGCTGGACCTATTCGCATGAACTGGGACGCAATTATGTGGAAAACACCTTTGGTGACAAGATAGCCGTATCCGTTACCGAAATGGTTGATGAGGAAAAAGCCGACGAAGCTTTTGACCGTGCTATCGAAGCAGGTAACAAAGTGATATTTGCAACCTCGCCAAAGCTCACTCCCGCTGCTCTGCGTGCAGCTGCAGCCCATCCGGAGACTATAATCCTTAACTGCTCCATGAGCTTAAGCCACAAAGCGATACGTTCTTACTATGTGCGTATGTATGAAGCGAAGTTCATACTGGGCGCCATAGCCGGATCCATTAAGGATGCAGGAAACATCGGTTATCTGGCCGATTACCCCATACACGGTACAACCGCTGATATAAACGCATTCGCACTGGGCGTACAGATGACCAATCCCGAAGCCAAGGTATATCTTGAGTGGTCTATGCTCAAGGATCATAATGCTTTTGAAGAGTTCAGGAAAAAGAACGTCACTTTAGTTTCCGGCAGGGACTTAAACGCCACGCTCATAGCCGGCAAAGAATTAGGTCTGTACAGGATCGGAAAGACCGAAGAAGACCGCATGAACCTGGCAATGCCGGTACGCCACTGGGGTAAGCTTTACGAAGAGATAATACGTTCCGTTATGCGCGGCGGATATAAAAATGATGATAACGTCTTCGGCGATCAGGCACTCAATTACTTCTGGGGTATGTCCTCCGGAGCCGTAGATGTGATATACTCAAGGAACCTGGAAGCCGGCCAGATAAGGCTGCTGCGCAGCCTGCGCAGCGGTATACAGAGCATGGCCGTCAGCCCCTTCACCGGACCTATCTATTCACAGGATGGCAGCTTACGCTGTGCCGACGGCGACATCATCACACCCGAAGCCGCTGTGAACATCGACTGGCTGGCAGATAACATTGACGGCTATATCCCGGCTCTTGAAGAGATGCGTGAGGATGCCGTGGAACTGGTACGCATACAGGGGATCAAAGAGGATTGATGGCATGAAGATACTGACGATAGCGGACACCGAGTCGAAAAACCTGTGGGACTATTTCACGCCCGATAAAGTGGAGGGCGTAGACATCATAATATCCTGCGGCGATCTCGATCCCCGCTATCTGTCGTTTCTGGCAACAATGTCGCATGCGCCGGTATACTATGTACACGGCAATCATGATGACAAATACGACCGCATCCCTCCGGACGGCTGCATATCACTGGAAGATGATATACTGGTATATGAAGGAGTGCGCATACTCGGACTGGGCGGATCGCTCAAATACCGGCCCGGCACCTGGCAGTTCGAACAGGAGCAGATGGACCGGCGCATCTTTAAACTCAGGCATACCCTTCGCAAACATAAAGGTTTTGACATACTGGTAGGTCATTCTCCCGCCCGCTATATCGGTGACGGCGATGACCGTCCGCATATGGGTTTTACGGCTTTTACCAGGCTTTTAGACAAATACCGGCCGCGGTATTTCCTGCACGGACACGTGCATCCCAATTATTCAAGGGAATTCAAGACCCTTAAAGCATATAAGGATACGCTCATCATAAATGCATACAGGGAATACAGCTTTATCTACGAAAAGGAATGGGAAGAACAGTATCCCAGACTGACGCCGATAAACATTGACGATAAGCGGGGTTGAGAAAAATCCCCCGGCATGTTAAAATCCGATAGTTGATCCAATAAAATAACAGGAGATAAAAATGAGCAACTGGGAAGAAAACGTACGAAAGGTAGTCCCCTATGTACCCGGGGAACAGCCTAAAAACAATAATGTGATCAAACTCAATACCAACGAAAATCCCTATCCGCCTTCACCGCTTGTGGCGCAGGCCATTAAGGATTATAACGCCGGACTTCTGCGCAAATACCCGGATCCCGCATCCTCTGTCCTTGTTGATGAACTGGCAAAAACCTACTCTCTTAAGGCAGAAAACATCTTTGCAGGCATAGGTTCCGACGATGTTCTCTCACTTGCTTTCCTTACTTTTTTCAATTCCGGCAAGCCGGTCATCTTCCCGGATATAACCTACAGCTTTTATGATGTATGGGCCGATCTTTACCGCATCCCTTATCAGACAAAAGCGCTGGAAAAGGATTTCAACATCATCAAAGAAGATTATCTCTGTGAAAACGGCGGCGTAGTGATAGCAAATCCCAATGCGCCTACCGGAGTAGAGCTTCCTCTTGAAGTCATTGAAGAGATCGTGTCCTATAATAAGGACAGGGTTGTTATAGTCGATGAAGCCTATGTCGACTTCGGAGCGCACAGTGCGCTGCCTCTTATAGATAAATACGATAATCTCCTGGTAGTCCAGACCTTTTCGAAATCCCGCGCTCTTGCCGGCATCCGCATAGGTATGGCTTTCGGGCAGAAAAAGATCATCGATTATCTCAAGGATGTTAAGTTCTCGTTCAACTCATACACCTTAAATCCGCTTACGATAGCCGTCGGCGCTGCTGCGCTTAAGGATGACGCCTATTTTAAGGACATCACCGCAAAGACAATAGCCACACGCGAGCGTATGAAGGAAGAATTAAAAAGGCTGGGATTTTCCTTTGCGGATTCAAAGACCAACTTCGTATTTGCGACTCACGAAAAACTCCCGGCAGATGAGATATTTAAATATCTGAAAGAAAAAAACATCTATGTGCGTTATTGGAACAAACCGCGCATCAATAACCACCTGCGCATTTCCGTGGGTACCGATGAAGAGGCAAAAATACTGATCGATGCACTGGAGGAACTGCTCGGATGAAGGATTTTATCATAAATACATTTGGCGGCAATATCATAACGCAGTATCTTTCATGTTTTATCGTATCGATGGTACCGCTGGTCGAATTGCGTGGAGCTATCCCCATCGCACAGGTATTTAAGGTGATGAACCCCGAGTTTAATATGGTACTGGCATACTGCATCATTGCCATCGGCAATATGCTCCCGGTACCGGTCATCTTTTTCTTCGCCAGAAAAGTGCTGGAATGGGGAAAGGATAAAAAAGTGATCGGCGGATTCTTTACCTTCTGTCTGGAGAAAGGGCGCAAAGGCGGCCTGAAGATGCAGGAGAAAGCGGGACGCAGTGTGTACCTTGCATTGCTTTTGTTTGTCGGCATTCCTGTGCCTGGGACCGGTGCATGGACCGGGACGCTGGCGGCGAGTCTTCTGGATATGGACTTTAAGAAAAGCGTGCTGGCGGTTGTGGGCGGTGTAGCCCTGGCCGGCGTGATCATGGGCGTCGGAAGTTATCTGGTGGCCAGCGGGATCCTGGCAGCAGCAGGTTAAGAAAAATAAGAACTTATAAAAATAAAGGCATTGGCTGTCATATGGAATAAAAGGGGTGCGATGAGCGCCTCTTCTTTATATACCAGATGTCCCATCACCAGTCCCATCAGAAAGGCGTAGATCCCCTGAAGGACATTACCGTGATAAAAACCAAAGAATACGGCCGTGAGCACTATAGTGATCTTCCTCGAGAATACGCGGCCAATGCGTTCCTTAAGCAGCCAGCGGAAGATCAGCTCCTCAAGCAGCGGGGATATCAATACATAAAGAACTATGCCCTCCCAGAGAGGCGTTGTGCGGTCATAGGTGGCCGCATCAAAAAACTTCTTTACATTTGCCCCGCTCATTATATGCGGCACTATCAGCTGCGCCGCCCATGTAAGCAGCATGTTGAGCAGCGCCGAAAGAGCCGCCCCCATCACTATGATATAAAGAACCTTCTTAAGTACATCCTTCTTCTTCCACAAAGGAAGGAAATGCATGTATTCACGCCTTCTGTATATCAGCCACAAGATCAGGGCTGTAGTTCCCATCACCAGTATACTGATAAGCACACTCAGCGGCCGTGATTCCTTACCCGAAGAGAGCGCTGCCATAGGCTTTGTAAGCCATAAGACCACCCTCCACATTATCTGAAGTACCACAAAATAGACCACAAAAGGAGAAAGCATGTAAAGCGCTCTTAAAAAGGGCTGAGTGGGAACCTTCGGCAGATCGGTCTTCTCATCATTTTCGATGCGTTTTAAACGCTTATCCCTTATCTCCTTATCCTCACCGCCCAAAAGCAGCTCCTTAAGCTCATCCACAGTTGCAGCTATGGCATCTGCTCCGGCTGCAGAAAGCTCTCCCGGCTCCTGGTACCCGTAGCTCACTCCTATGGCATCCACGTCCTGAGCCCTGGCACCCTCTATATCAAACCTGCGGTCTCCAACCATCGCAGTCAGCGCTTTCTTCTCCGCAGTATCGCCGCTGCCCTTAGCATACAGCTGCTTTAACGCCTCTTCGACTATCTCTTCTTTTTTACTGCGTGACCCGTCAAGCTCACTGCCGATCACCACGTCAAAATATCTGTTTATCTTAAAATACTTAAGTATCTTTTCAACAAAGACCGTCGGCTTGGATGAAGCTATGGCCAGACGCGCGCCTTTTGCATTTGCTTCTTTTAAAAGCTCCGGTATGCCCGGATAGATCTCATTCTCCGACCAGCCCACATCACCGAAACGCTCACGATAGTATCCCACCGCTTTAAGCGCATCCTCCTCATTCATCCGGTAAAACTCCATGAAGCTGTCCTTCAGGGGAGGCCCGATAAATGCAGTCAGTTCGTCTATATCCGGCGGTTCTATGCCGCATTTTTTTAATGCATACTGAACAGAAGTGCAGATCCCCTGCTTCGGGTCCGATATCGTTCCGTCCAGATCAAACAAAATATATTTATACATGGTTGACATTTTCTCATGAAAAGAATAAAATGGCAAGCGTATTTTGCCAGGGGAGCTGTTGCTGAGACGGAGCGATCCGGACCCTCAGAACCTGAAACGGGTAATACCGGCGTAGGGAGGCAGGCTTTATCCCCCTGCGAAAAAAGGAGGATTTTTTTATGTCAGAATTAATCGAGTATGTTGCTGAAGACGGTGCTTACTCCCTTACAGACAAGGGTAAGATCGCCGTAATGTTTCTTCTGGTCATCGCGCTCATCATCGCAGTCGTGGGCGTGATAGCTGCCGTGAGGAGAAAAGGCGGCAGTGAAAAGCGTGCGCTTAATACAAAGCAGCTGGTATTTTCCGCCGTAGCTCTGGCCCTCGCCTTCCCCTTATCCTACATCGAACTGATTAAGTTCCCATGGGGAGGCAGCATCACCTTATGCTCCATGTTCTTCGTGACCATCATAGGTTACTGGTACGGCCCCGTAGCCGGTTTTTCCGCAGCTTTTGCATACAGCCTGCTGCAGTTCATACAGGGCGGCGGCAGCTATATGCTTTCTCTGCTCCAGGTAATGTTTGACTATCTGCTGGCTTTTACCGCCCTGGGTGCATCCGGATTCTTTAAAGGAAAGAAGCACGGCATGATCGCAGGCTATCTGCTGGCAGTGTTCCTGCGCGGCCTGTTCCACACCATAGGCGGTTACCTCTACTGGATGGATTACATGCCCGAAGAATTCCCCAAAAACCTTGCCGTTATCTACCCCATCGTATACAATTACGCATACATACTGGGTGAGGCGCTGCTGACGGTCATCATACTGCTGCTGCCGCCGGTACAGAAAGCACTTGCCAGAATAGAAAAAGAAAACTGATACCTAAAAAGGAGAGCTTTTACAGCTCTCCTTTTTTTTCATAGGGTTTACATTCTTCAAGAAATCTTACTACCGATTCGTCCAGCTTGCCTTCCGCGACCATATCCTTAAGTATCGCAAAAGCTCTGTTGACCGGCATAGGCCCTTTATAAGGCCTGTCATCCGCGGTAAGCGAGTCGAATATGTCACATACCGTGATTATCCTGGTGAGCAGATCCAGCTGATCGCCCTTAAGCCCGTTCGGATAACCGCTGCCATCCAGGTATTCGTGGTGATTGGCAGCTATGCGGCGCACCTTATCGTACTTCTCTGTAAAGTTAATATCCGCCAGTATCTTATCCGTATATACCACATGCTCGTGTACCAGATTCCTCTCCTCTTCGGTGAGCGTACCGGCCCGTATATGCAGAAATTCCTTTTCTTCTTCGGTAAGGTAAGGGATGGGATCGCCTTCCACAGGGGTGTATACCTGCTCCCCGATCTCATCTATACGTGCTATATCCACATCCGTTAAGAAATCACAGATATTAAGCCGCTCCAGGTTATTCAGAAAATTATCGATACGCAGATCGTCCATCTGCCAGTCGTTTTTATCCTGCCTGCCCTCAAGCATATCTATCTTTTTCATCAGGCGGATCTTTTCCAGCCTGCTGCGGAGTCCGTCATAAGCCGGCCCCAGACGTGTCGATTTGTTGAGTATTTCTCTTGGTGTGATGATCTTTCCGATATCGTGAAGCTGGGCAGCCATCGAAAGCTGCTCTTTATCATTCTGGCTGATATAAACATCAGCTACGCCCCTGGTGTACTGGGCGTTTATATAATCTACCACCATCATGCAGTATTTCTCTACATGACGGGTGTGATTCGCATTATACGGTGTCTTGGCGTCGATCGCGGTCGTCAGACAGGTAACGAAGCTGGACAGCAGCTCGGTCATATCCTGGATCAGGTTCATGTTGGTGACCGTATTGGCCATCTGCGCGGTAAGCGAAGCTACCGTATGCTCACAATCCCTGGTAAAGGGTATAACATTCCCCTCATCATCCATACAGTTATAGAGCATCATGACACCCAGCACCTTCTTGCCGGCCACATTTATGGGCGACATTAAGACCGACTGGGTCCTGTAACCGTATTTTGCGTCGAACTCCCTTATGAAACGGGTGTCAAACACATTGATGTCATAGATGTCAGGTATATTGATGATGCATTTCTTATGATAGGTATTGGTGAAGATATTGGTATCCTTATCCTCGGCCTTACGCATATCGGCCTGGGATGCTCCGCCCCTTGTCTCCGCACCCAGATCAAGGCTGCGGTTGACATCCAGCAAATGCACAAGGCGTCCTTCCTCTTCATCAACCATATATAGGCTGCCACCATCGGCGTTCGTATAATGGATACAACCTTCCAGGATCGTGTCAAATAACAACATGAACCTGGACTCGGTAGCCATCTTATAACCTATGTCAAGCAAGCCCTTTTCGGCATCAGTCATCTGCATACAGTACACTCCAAAACACAGTTGGAATCATTATAACAGAAAGCTACAAAAAAATCTATCGCTTTGCACGAAATCACAAAGATATGAAACGATCAAGGGAAAATGAGTAGATCAGCTGTTCCTTCACCTCAAGTCCTCTTATTTTTTTAAGCGCCCTCGCATACAACGAAAGCTGCAGGCTGTAGCGTTTTTTCAGCTCTTCCTCATTATCCACACGGTCTGTCTTATAGTCCAGAAGTACCAGTTCATTACCTTCCTGCCAGAATGCGTCTATAACGCCTTGTATCAGCACGCTTTCATCCTCAGGAAAGGCTGCGTTAAGCTCCTTAGCCGGTACGGCCATAAAGAAGGGCTGCTCACGCCATAGCCTGCCCTCTGCTGCCGCACGCCCTATACGCATACTCTCTTCATGAGAAAGGAAACGTTCTATAGCCTGCGGTCTGATAAGAGCCGCATATTCCTCACTGAGCCTTCCTGCCGCCAGCTCATGCTTGATGCCCTTTTCTATACAGGCGCATACATCATCCCCGGCCAGCGTATTATAATCCAGAAGTTCCAGCATCCGGTGATAGGCGCTGCCCCTGGAGGTACCGCTGCTCTTCTCCTCTTCGGACGCAAACGAAGGTATATAGGCACTCTTAATATCCGTCTCAAAAACAGGCTTTGCCTCTTCGTCCTCATATGCCGCATGCTTAAGCTCGGACACACTGGTCTTTGTATACAGTCCTTTAAGCTCAGGATGGCTGTAGGTAGCTTCAAGGCCGGATATTATATCTGCCTTTAACTTATTATCGACCTCATATCTGCCCATCAGCAGGCCGTCACGCATATCAAAAGCACGCTTAAGCTCTTTTTCCGCCTTTTGAACGCTGCTCTCGTTCTCCGTATATCTGATATACCTTCCGGCTATACCCTTGTCGTTTAGTGCCAGATATATCAGCGCATTAAAACAATCCGCCTTACGTATGCGGAACGCACCTGCCTCCGACTCCTCCGTGGAGCGCCTCTGTTTACATACATCCGTTATTATCAGCTTCTCCCTGGCACGTGTCAGAGCCACATAGAGCTTTCTCATCTGCTCTGCCATATCATCGTCTTTTTTCTTTTCGGATAAGAAACGCCGTTTCAGCCCCGGCATCTGCGTGCGCTCTACGGGATCAATGGCATCCATCCCCATACCGTACGCGGCATCCGTCATCACAGCCTCTGAACTGCCCCGCTTATTGAACCTCCTGTAAAAGCCCAGACATATCACCACCGGAAATTCCAGTCCCTTGCTCTTATGTATGGTCATACACTGAACCATGTCGGACGAAATATCCGCCACCGAAGCCTCTCCGCTGTCCGTCTCCTGTTTCTTAAGCAGCGCCAGATAACGCACAAAGTGGAAGAGCCCCCTGTATGTGGTCTGCTCGTAATCCCCCGCCCTCTCCATAAGCAGCATAAGATTGGCCCGCCTTCCCGCTCCGCCGGGCATGGCACTCATACGGTCCAGATAAGCGGTTTCCGCAAAGAGGGTACTTATCAGCTCTCTTACCTTCATATACCGCGCATAAGACCTGTAACGCTTGAGCCAGTCAAAGAACTGCCTTATCTTAGATGCGGTCTCATCTTCTTTTTGAGCATATTCCTTCAGATCCCCGTAGAGATTTTTGTTATGACAGTGCGTACGTATCAGCGCCATCTCATTTTCATCCAGAAGTTCAAGGAAGCTTACCAGCACGAAGTGCAGAGGTTTATCCTGCCGGGGATTATCTATCACCTTAAGCGCAGCTACCAGGCCTTTTACCTCGATAGCATTGAAATAACCCGTTGATGCACTCAAATAAAGCGGGATATCATACTGCGAAAAGGTATTGCGCAGCGCCTTTTCATACGGTTTTAAACTGGATGCCAGAAGGACCACGTCCGAATAACGAAGCGGCCTGTATATCTCCTGCTCTTTATCAAAGACCTCCAGACCTTCGGCCATAAGAGCCCTGATACGCTCTGCCACCATGCGGCATTCAAGCTCTTCACGGCTTCCGCCCTCATCTTCATCTTCGTCTTCATCCGGCTCATCATTTTCACCTGAGTCTTCATCCGCTTCTGCAGCCTCATCCGTAAGCAGCACATCTATCTCTGCCTTATATTCATCACCTGCGGCTGCCTTATAATCCGCTCCGGCATAAAGCCTGGCGTTCTCATCATAATCCATGCCCGCAGTATCCCCGCGCATTATCACCTCAAAAATAAGGTTAACAAAATCGATAACCTCGCTGCGGCTGCGGAAGTTTTTATTCAGGTCTATGTTGATACCGCCGTTTCCCTTTGCATATTCGCGGTATTTTTCGATAAAAAGCTCGGGCCTGGCCTGACGGAAGCTGTATATGCTCTGCTTTACATCGCCAACACAAAAATAATTATCTTCGCGTGCTATGCTCTTTAATATATATTCCTGGACATAATTGCTGTCCTGGTATTCGTCGATAAAGATATGCTCAAAATGCTCCCTGTATTCACAGGCAGCGCGGCTGGGTCTGCCTTCCTCATCCAGCAATATCCTTAGGGCAAAGTGTTCCATATCGTTAAAGTCAACAACGCCCTTTTCGCGCTTGCTCTCATCAAAGCTCCTCATAAGCTCCATGCATAGACCGCATAATACCGAAGAGTTATTTTTAAGCATCTTAGCGGCATCGGCCAGCTGTTCTTCACTCATCGAATACAGCGAAGACAGCGCTTTTAAAATCTGCTTTGCCTCTTCCAGCACAGCCTTTGCCGCTTCAAGAGCAGCGACATCCGTCAGGTCCTTCTTTGATGTCAGTCTGGGCAGGGATGCTGCGCTTAATATGTGATTCCTTCCCGCATAATCTCCATGGTCCGTGAGCATATCCGCCAGATTTATAAGATACGAAGAACATGAGGTATAACTTGGCGGCAGGTCTCCGCTGTTTTGGCAGATATCCAGAGCACGCATGGCAGCTTTCTTCATCTCAGCGATAAGATCGTCTGCTTTCTTTTTTCCCCAGCCGTACCAGGCACTGCCGTCTATCTCATCATAACCGGAGGGTGCAATATCCGCCGCAGCTTTCTCTAACCAACCCTCAGGATCGGGGTCGCTGAGCGCCGTCTGCAGTAATGACAGTATTATCTTTCCGGCACGGTCATCCTTAACGGCACTGCAATAGCTGTCCATAAAGTTAAGGAACTCCGCACTGCCTTCTTCATACTTCTTTGTGAGCAGCTCATCCAGGCAATCACTGAGTAAAAGCTGTCTCTCCGCCTCATCAAGTATCCTGAAGCCGGGGTCCAGATCGATATCCGCAAAATTATTTTTAACCACAAACAGGCAGAAACTGTCTATGGTGGTTATCTGCGCATTGTTTACAAGAGCAGCCTGCCTCTGCATATGCCTGTTTGACGGATCCTGTGCGCAGTATTTTGATATAGCCTTTGCTATACGCTCACGCATTTCTGCTGCTGCCGCACGCGTAAAGGTCACGATAAGACAGCGGTCGATATCAACAGGATGCTTATCATCCGTAAGCAGGGAGATTATCCTCTGTGTCAGCACGGCTGTCTTGCCGCTCCCCGCCGCAGCAGAGACCAGTATATCAGTATCCCTTGTGTATATGACTCTTTTTTGCTCTTCGGTATAGTCCATTTATTCCCTGACCTTCTTAACGGCAGTACGTATCAGTTCCATCGCTTCTTCACTGTCCGTAACGGCTGCGCCGGACACACAGCCCGGAAGCGTCTGGTCAAACATACACTCATCCTTATGATCGCAGTACTTGCATCTGTCCGTATCGAGGGGCTTCATATCGTACACGCCCTTTAACATCTCCTGTCCCAGGCTTACAAGCTTAAGCTCGGAATACTCCGTCAGCGCCCTGATATCATCCGGGCTCATCGCAGCTTTGCTGTTTGCTGTCAGTTCCCCTTTTGAAGATACCTGCACGGGTATCACATCAGACCAGCCGCTGACGTTCTCATCCAGCGCCCTGATCACCTTCATATCACTGCTTATAAGTCCCCTGGGCTTAAGAGCCCTTATTATCTTTTTATCAAGCTCTTCTTTTCCCTTTGCATCCAGCTTTATCATCGGATCGGAAAGGATATAATAGAACAAAGCCGCAGGTTCCGCTCCTTCTCCGGCCGCACGCAGCGCCTCATACAGATATACCGGCAGCTGAAGCTGTTCCCCGCTGTATACCCCTTCCGGCTTTAAGACCCTGCTGCCGGATTTGTAATCGGTTATCTTTATATACTTCTTTCCTTCGGATACATACTCATCTATCCTGTCTATCTTACCGGTAAGATGCATATGGATGCCATCCCCCGGCTTTATGTCACGCTCAAAGCCGTATTCATATTTTACGGGCTTAAACTTTCCTTTTGCCAGCTGCCTTCCCACGGTAAGTATACTGCGGCGCAGTATCCTTAACATACGCTTTAACATATATGCGCTGGGCGCATCCTGATAAAACTTTTCCGTACCGTACTCAGCGGCTACGGATTCCATTATCCCCGGAAGCCTGGCATCGATATCCTCTGCACTGACCTCTGCCCACGTTTTTTTATCATCTTCAAGGGCTTTCCCAAAGCGCTCGAGCACATCATGGTAGATACTGCCCATATCAAGGCTTCCAAGCTCACTCTCTTCACGTTCCTTAAGCTTAAGCCCGTAGCTTAAAAAGTGCGCATAGGCACAGGCAGCAAAACTCTCCATGCGGCTGACGCTGCCCCTGATAGTTTCCCCGTACAGGTCGCTGATCACTGCTTTATTAAGACTTTCCGGTATATAACGGTAAAACGCGGCCCGTGTTAATCTGTCACATTTTTCCGCCTCTTTTTCACGCATTATGGAATAATCCGTATAGAAAGAGGTTTTATCGGAATCCTGCATCGTCCCCGCCGCATAATCGGAAAGCATCATAGCCATCTCTGTACCCGAAGGCATCTCGTCCCTCTTCCTTCCGGCGCGTACTATCTTAAGATCCGGAAACAGTTCCTTTATCTCCGATATCAGATACGACGGTCTTATTGGATCACCCTTCCTGTCGGAGGCCGAATACGAAAGTACCAGCGTCTGCGAAGGTCTGCCCAGCGTATGATACAGATACAGCCTCTGTATGAACATCTTCTGCCTGGGAGTAGGTGCCAGCGCAAAGCCCGACTCCGCTAAAAACTCCCTGTCTATATCGGATATCATACCTCCCGTTGAAGCAGATGCGGGTATGATCCCGTCATTAAGCCCTGCGAAGAATAACAGCTTTACGGGCTTAAGCCTCGTGCGCTCCATATCACCGATGACTACGCGGTCGGTATCCTGCGGGATCACACCCAGTTTGATCTCCTCGATACCGGATAAGAATATCTCTATAAATTCCTTAAGGCTTATCTCTTCACCTTTAAGGAGTGATGCGGTCTGCTCCAGAAGACGGCAGATCACCTCATATACCTGCTCATATTCTTTTTCACGCTCCCGGTCGCCGTTTGCGCCAAAGTCATCACTGTACTCTGCCAGCTTATCATATGCATCACTTGCGGTGATGAATTCATACAGGGCTTGCGAATATACATCAGCAGCGGCTTTTTTGCCGGGCTTTCTTATACATCCGGTAATATCCCAGATATACTGCCTGGTAGCGTTCACACGCGCAAGCGCTTCATCGTCATCCTTTATATATGACGGTCTTCTGGCAAAGCTCCTGCTGTAGTTCTTCTCACCTCTTATGCCCGTAGCCAGAAGATAATCTTCAAATTCATCGGCTGCTTCTTCATCGACACCGCACATACCGCTTCTTAAAAGATGCATCACGTTGTCAAATGCATAGCCCTTATCCACACATTCCATAGCCGCACGCAGGTATTCCGTAAAAGGATTATGCTCCAGCTTACGGTTGATATCCACAAAACAGGGGATATCGTATGCCTGTGACATTTCTTCGACATAGCTCGAATAATGCTCCAGATCCCCGCATATTACCGCAATATCCCTGTATGCAAGTGCACCCTCATGTGTCAGCTTTTTAATACGTCTGAATATCTCAGCGATCTCCTCGCCGGGATTTACTGCGGCGAACGCCTCCAGACTGCCTTCGGTCCCGCCTTTATATACTTCATCTTTTTCCCTGAATATATGCTTATCCAAAAAAGCCAGAGCCGGTGATGCTTCAAAGCGCGGGGATACCCCTCCGAGCAATATGTCATCCCCCCGCTTTGCCCCTGCATTCTCAGCCAGCTGCTGCAGTGAGCGCATGGTCTTCATGCTAAGGGCAAAGAGCCTGTGCTCGTCAAAGTCAGCCTGATATGCAGGCAATTCCTCCACAGGCATGATCACCGTGAATATCAGTTCCTCACAGACGCTCATCAGCTTAAGGATCACATTCTCCTGCACCGGTGTGAAGCCGGTAAAGCCGTCAAAAGCCACCACGCTGCCCTTTAAGAGCTGTGACTTTTCTATCTGCGATGCCAGTATATCCAGTTTTTCTTCTTTGGTGATATAGCGTTCTCCAAGATAGGAATTAAACGCCTCATAGACTTTTCTGAGATCCTTAAGCTTTGCGCATAAGGCTTTCTTCTCCGTTGCATGATCCGACAGCCGCCCTACGCCTTCGGGTCCTATACCGTACTGCATAAATTCGGATATAACGGATTTTACTTCATGTACATAGCCTTTCCGTGAAAGGGACGAACCTATTACCGGAAGCTCACCCTCAAGAGCCGATGCCAGATGCTTGATTATCAGGTTCTTTCCCGTATCATCAAGCACGATGCGCTCTGCAGATCCCACTTCATCAGCGATCCTGTGACACAGCCTTCCGAAGCTCTGTACATCGATGTTCATGATCCCGCCGTCAGGATGGCGCCCGACGATCTCCTTCTGGGTCTGCATGGTGAACTGGTCCGGGACCACAATAATAAACTGACGCTCCGGCTCAAGGCCGGAACGTCTTATGATCTCATCATGCAGCTTATAACTCTTACCGCTGCCCGAACCCCCTATTATAAAACTAAGCTTCATTTACGATAATAATTCCCTAAGCAATGCGTTGACAGTACCCGGATCAGCCTTACCCTTTGCCGCCTTCATCGTCTGTCCCACAAGGAAGCCTATTGCTTTTTCCTTGCCGGCCTTATAGTCTGCCACA
>JAEEGL016928748.1_pt1 | contig 26431 bp, 26 predicted proteins | sample 9134231 | NCBI WGS metagenome assembly JAEEGL01 (sample SAMN16246548, study PRJNA631951) | gut metagenome | biome: gut microbiome; feature: rumen; material: fiber-attached | host: Bos | place: Iran: Karaj | collected 2018-10
ATGGAGAAGAGAAAATAAAATATTTTGATCTCGGATATGAAGGAGGTCCTAAGAAGGAAACAGAAACTGATAGTTATAATGTACCTGCCGGAACATATTATTTAAAAGTTTCGACTGAAGCACATAACAATGCAGAATATGGAATAAAGATTAATTACACGGCGGCAGGAAAGAATGACGAGAAGGAAAGTAATGATACGATAGCCACGTCAAATGAAATAAATGTAAACGAGAAGTACAGCTGCAGACGCTCATTAGGAGAAGATGTGGACTGGTATAAGTTTACCTTGACTGAGTCGGGAACGATATCAATGACATTTTCACATGAAGATTGTGACAATGCTGATAACGGAGTTTATGGACATTATGATTGGTTAACTAAATTATTTGGAGATGGAGAAGAGAAAATAAAATATTTTGATCTCGGATATGAAGGAGGTCCTAAGAAGGAAACAGAAACTGATAGTTATAATGTACCTGCCGGAACATATTATTTAAAAGTTTCGACTGAAGCACATAACAATGCAGAGTATGGAATCAAGATAAATTATACATCAGCAGTAGGAACAAATTCAGAGCAGGAGAGCAATGATACCGGAGCTACTGCAAATGCAATCGAAGTAAATAAAGATTACAGGGGAAGAATTTCCTTAGAGAAGGAACTTGACTGGTATTTTTTTGAACTTGCTGAACCTTCAGAAATTTCTGTTGTATTATCACATAAATTAAATGAAAGTGATAATACTTTCTGGAATGTACGCATATTTGATAACGATGAAATGAAGGATCCTTATCTGAATTGCCATTGGCAGGGTAATAAAGAAAAACAGACATCAGAAACTACCCCGAGATTGGCAGAAGGCAAGTACTATGTTCTTATAGATAAATCTAATAAATGGTCTATAGATGAGTATACTTTCAGCATAAACGCAACCCCTCTCAATCTTGACTGCGCATGGTTTGAAAAGGACGGAAAGAACTACTGGTATGAAGGCGGTGTTCGTCAGGGTACATACGGAGATGCCAAGGGCGTTATCGGTGACGGAACTGTCCGTGGTCGTGAGATCTGCGACAACAATATCTTAGATGCAAACGGAAACGGAACATGGTTCTGGCTTGATTCCGTATATGACGGAGCAAAGGCTGTCGGCAAGGAAGTTTGGATGCCTTACATCTACCAGGATGAAGCAAACTGGGATGATGCTACTAAGGCAAACATTGCTGCAGAATCCGATTACGGCATGGAAGGCATGGGACGCTGTGTACTTGATGCCATCAACAATAAGTCAGGTAAGTGGGTTCGCTATGACAACGAAGGTAAGATGCTCAAAGGCTGGGTAGAGATCAAGGGTGACCTTGCTAAAGCATATCCTGATCAGAAGGGCAACGTATACTACTATGATACCCGCACCGGTCTTATGGCAAAGGGCTGGGTAAAAATCGACGGCAAGGACTACTTCTTCGACGAGACCACCGGCGTTCTCCAGAAATAAAGATTTCAAAATATAAAACATAAACAATCAGCAGGGACAAGTCCGAACGGATCGGCTTGCCCCTGCTTTTGTATAATCATTGGGATCATATCCGTTTTTTTATCTTTAATAAACCTTGTATATGATATATGCAGGGACAAAAAGAGAGCCGCCACTGACCGAAACAGTGACGGCAATGCTACAAAGTAGCATAAAAGCTAAACATTGAGGTCAGCCACTCTCGTGGCTTTCCTTTCGTCTATAATTTAGCATAAATCAGGTAAGTTTACAAGTAAGTATTCATTCTTGTAATTATGCATAAAAAAGTAGATGTGACAGAGTAAAAAATGGCATATTCTTTAATGCCTTCGTCATTTTTACAACAGCAAAAATCCAATAAAAACATGGCGTCAACCTGCTTTTATGCAATATGCCGATACGATTTTTTGTGCAGTTCTTACAAAAAAATGGAGGTTCAAAATTTCACATTGAAGATGTTTTATGATGTGCTATGATTGCTTTTGGGAAAGCCACGAGGCATAAAGGCGGCTGATCTCGCGATACTTACGAAAGGAGGTAAAAATCCAATCGAAAGGAGGCGAGGCATATGGGGATGATAAGTATGGTCTTTGGGATCGTATCTGTCCTTCTATCTCTGATAAACCTTGTATATGATATATGCAGGGACAAAAAGAGAGCCGCCACTGATCGCAACAGTGACGGCAGTGCTACTAAGTAGCATTAAAGTTTCTGAATGAGGTCAGCCGCTCTCGTGGCTTTCCTTTCGCATATAGATTAGCATAGATAAGATGAATTTACAAGTATGTTTTTATTCTTTAAGACAGGTTTTACCTGTCTCTCATTTTTTTAGATTATACCCTAAAGTTTTACAGATCCGATCCGATATAAAAGTCAGAGGGCATATTATACCCTTTGATACAAACGGATTTGTATCATGACGGAAAGCCATACAGGCTTTCAAAAGCAAGGACGCAATAACCTTATCGTTATGCGTCTTTTTATTTCGACAAATATACCATAAAAACATTGATTAAATTCTTTGTTTTTTAATATTTTCCCACTATGAAAAGAAATGGGTTTCGATTATAATATTGTGATGCGGACGCTTGTCCCGAGAAAAGACATTCGGGGATGAATAGGGTTTTTGCAGGATAATAATCGGATAATTTACATTTCATATAAGGGGAAATAATAATGCAGGCAACAGATATAGGAATCGATCTTGGAACAGCGAGTATCCTTGTTTATATCAAGGGAAGAGGAGTGGTTTTAAAGGAGCCTTCGGTAGTGGCTCTCGATAAGACCAAGAATACAATAAAAGCGATCGGTGAGGACGCGAGGCTTATGCTTGGACGTACTCCCGGCAACATAGAGGCGGTCCGTCCCATAAAGGACGGAGTTATTTCGGATTACGACGCTACCGAGAAGATGCTGAAGTACTTTCTTCAGAAAGCGGTCGGACACAGGTTTTTCAAGCGTCCCCGCATTGCGGTATGTGTACCCAGCCGCGTTACGGAAGTTGAGAAAAAGGCGGTTGAGGATGCCACCTATCAGGCAGGCGCAAGGGAAGTCATCATCATAGAGGAGCCTATCGCGGCAGCTATCGGAGCCGGGATCGACATCGGAAAGCCCTGCGGAAACATGATCGTTGATATCGGAGGCGGAACAACGGACGTAGCCGTTATCTCTCTCGGTGGAACCGTAGAGAGCACTTCAATCAAATATGCGGGCAACTCATTTGACACCGCACTTATAAACCATATGAAGAACAAGCACAAGCTTGTTATCGGTGAGAGAACTGCCGAGGAAGTTAAGATCAGAGTGGGATGCTGCTTTAAGCCCGACAAGGATAATGTCATGGACGTAAGCGGCAGAAGCACGGACACCTCCCGCTACGGACTCCCCACAACCGTACAGGTTACTTCGGAGGAGACCGAGGAGGCATTAAGAGAGCCTACCCAGAAGATCGTTGAGGCGATAAAGAGCGTTCTCGAACTTACACCGCCGGAGCTTGCAGCTGATATTAAGGATCGCGGAATTGTTCTTACCGGAGGAGGAAGCCTTCTTCACGGACTTGAGGAACTGATATATGACAGCACCGGAATCACGACTATGACAGCTGAAGATCCCATGACAGCGGTTGCGATCGGAACCGGAAAATATGTTGAGTTTATCGCAAGCTACAGAGGATAATAAGTCCTTCAGCTAAGCAAAAGCGACAGGGGAAAAGATATGATCAAAGGATTATATACCGCATACACCGGTATGCTGAACGAACAGCACAGAATGGATACCCTTTCAAACAATATGGCTAACGTTACGACGGTAGGCTTTAAGAAAGAGGGAACCACCAGCCAGTCTTTTGACGATGTGCTTGCCGTGAAGATCAAGGATTCCACTGTCGGATACAATCTTGTTACCCGCGAGGGAAAGATGCAGCCCGGCGTTAAGATTGGCGAGAACTACATCGACTGGACGGAAGGCTCCTTCCGCGTGACCGGAAATACCTATGATATAGCCATCGGCGGCGAGGGATTCTTTGCGGTAGAATTTACGAATAAATCCGGCGAGAAGAGTACAATGTACACCCGCAATGGCGAGTTTAAGCTTAACACCGAAGGATATCTGGTTAACTGTGACGGAGATTATGTTCTCGACAAAAACAGTCAGAGAATAAAGATAGATACGACCAAGGAATCATACATAGACAAAAACGGGGGCATCTACCAGAACGGAACGCTGGTTGCGACCATTGGGCTTACGGATTTTGCGGATTACAATTATCTTGCAAGATACGGTGAGAACTACTTTACGCCGGTGGAGGGAGCGCAGACTCAGGAAGCGAGCGGGAAGATGTACAGCGGATATCTTGAGACCGCAAATGTTTCGGTCGTACAGGAAATGGTTAACCTGATCTCAATCTCAAGGCAGTACGAGAGTAACCAGAAGATAATACAGACCCTTGACAATACTCTTGAGATCGCAGCAAACCAGATCGGAAAACTTTAATGATCTTTTTCTTTCCTAATTCAGTGGGGTAACTAAAATGGTAAGAAGCTTATGGACCGGCGCGACCGGTATGATCGCACAGCAGACAAATCTTGATGTTATTGCGAACAATCTCGCAAATGTAAACACCACGGGCTACAAGACCCAGACAAATGAGTTCAAGAGCCTTTTATATCAGACGATCCAGACGGAGACCACCTCCGCAAACGGAGAGACAAAGCCTACAAGCGCACAGGTTGGACTGGGTGTTCGCAATGCATCCATAAATACTGTTTTCACTCAGGGCTCGCTTCTTGCTTCAGAGAATGAAACCGATTTTGCCATCGACGGTAAAGGCTTCTTCGCCGTAAAGGCAGACGACGGAAATACCTATTATACCCGTAACGGCACATTTCAGTGGAGCGAAGCAACCAACGGTTCTCATATGCTCTGCGATTCACAGGGAAATCCTGTTCAGGATTCAACAGGTAAATCCATAGTTCTCGGAAGCCAGTACACCATGAGCAAGGTTACGGTCGGAAGAGACGGATCGATCCTTTATCCCGATGCAAAGAACAACCCTCAGCCCATCGGAATGACCATCGGACTTTACCAGTTCAACAATCCCGGCGGCCTTAAGCGCGAGGGAGACAATCTCTTCAGCCAGACTTCGGCGAGCGGCCAGCCTCTTAATGAAGCAACAAGCAACAACCTCGACAAGAGCCGCGTTATCCAGTACTACCTCGAGGGTTCAAATGTTAATGTAGCCGACGAGATGGTTAACATGATCACTACACAGCGAGCATACGAGTTCAACTCAAAGGTCATCACCACTTCAGATACAATGCTTGAAGAAGCGAATAACTTAAGACGATAAATTGGTGAGGCAAGCTCTGCTTGCGAATGGATCGTAAACGAAGGAGATAAACCATGGACATTTCCTCAGCAAATATTTCCGATTATTATTCACAGCTTGCGGCAAATTCCAATGCATCTGCCCTTTCTTCAAAGCTCGGCGCAACGAATCCGAAAAACGCCGGTGAAGACGAGCTTATGGATGTATGTAAGCAGTTTGAAAGCTATATGCTTGAGCAGGTTTATAAGAACCTGGAAAAAACGGCACACTGGGATGACAAGGGCGAGCAGTACAATCAGCTTGTGAGTTATTTCAAGGATCTTACGATCCAGGAACTGGCATCACAGTCTACGGATCAGAAATCTCTCGGGCTTGCCCAGATGCTCTATGAGCAGATGAAGGTTAACATGGGGATTACCGCAGAGGAGCTTGAGCAGAAAACCGCTGAGAGCGGCGTGGTGACGTCGGATGAAAAAGAAATATAAAAAAGTAATTTTGTGGGCAGATGGTGTATAGACCATCTGCTCTTTTTTGTTATATTACAACTGATGAAATAATGATCATTTATTGGTATAATTGTGAGAAAATTTACGGAATTACTTGAAAATTTGGCGTTTTTGCTATAAAATAACTATGTATCTTTATGTGAAATTATTTCACTTTTTTTGGCACAGGGAGGTGCCGTACTTTTTAGGAAAGGAGTCCAAGTATGAGTAGTTTGGGAATTACATCAGCAACTGAAAACATCACTTATCAGAATGCGGTTTCAGCTCCCGCAAAGACCGATAAAACAGTGGTTTCCGACGTGAAGGGATCAGAGGCGATTTCTTCTTCAGAATCTGCCGGAGCGGTCTATGAAAAGAGCGAAAAAAAGGAGTCAGCCATCTATTCCATCAACAAGATGAGTCCGGAAGAGAGGGCTTCACTTGTCAATCAGCTTAAGGCCGATCAGGCGCAGCGCGAAAGCCAGTTCACCGAGCTTGTCACGAAGATGATGAACGGACAGGCAGATGCTTTCGGGAAAGCCAATAATATCTGGGAGTTTCTCGCAAGCGGGAAATTCGAGGTTGATCCTGCTACGAAAGCACAGGCCCAGGAAGATGTATCCGAGGACGGGTATTGGGGTGTTAAGCAGACATCACAGAGACTTTTTGATTTTGCTTCTGCTCTTGCCGGTGATGATGTCGACAAGATGAAGGTAATGCAGGAAGCCATGATGAAGGGCTACAAACAGGCTGAAGGAACATGGGGAAGGGAACTTCCCGAGATCAGTAAGCAGACTATAGATGCCGCAAACAAGCTTTTTGAAGATTACTATGCGTCAAAGACGGTAACGGAGTAAATGAGGGATTTTTTTAAAAGGATAAAGTGGATAGCGAATATAGGCCGGGGCTATGCGATATTCCTTGGAGCAACGCTCATTGTCTTTTCGGCTCTTATTATTTCCGATTCGGAGCTTATGAGTATGGCACTTCGCCGGAATATGGAGAATATCGGCGAGTTGGCTTCCGAATACGGCGAGCAGGCGATTAATTCGTATATGCAGACCTGCATAGAGGCTGTCGAACTGACCGGTCACGGCATTGAGAATTATCTGAAATCCGGAACGGATTCTTCTGCGATAAAAGAATATCTCGAGATGCAGACAGACAATTATGCGGAAGCGATAGATGAGAATTATACCGGGATCTACGGATACATTAACGGAGTTTATATCGACGGCTCCGGCTGGGAACCGGACGAGACCTACGATCCAAAGTCCAGACCTTGGTATACCGGCGCGGCAGAGGCTGGCGGTGAGATAAGGCTGATAGATCCCTATATGGATCAGCAGACCAAAAAGGTTGCAATGAGCGTCAGCAAGCTGCTTGAGGACGGAGAGAGTGTCATTTCCATAGACCTCACTCTCTCAAGCGTGCAGAACATGACCGAGTACCTCAATAAGGATGATAAGCGCATTGAGACCATGCTTGTAACCGAGGACGGTACTATCGTAGCGCATACCACGGAATCCAGAAACCTTAGCAATGTCTTCAGCAAGACGGAGATTCTTCACGGTCATTCGATCGAGGAACTGAATGACATCAAAAACGGACTGTTCAGGGTCAGATATAAGGGAAAGAATTATTACGTATACTTTCGCGAGATCTACGGTCACTGGTTTGTTATAAGCTCCGTAAATATCCAATCGATGCAGAGGCAGCAGGCGGGAATCTATGCTATGCACGTATTTGCCCTTGTTCTGCTCTGGGGTTCGATGATCGCCCTCTTTACAAATATCGGAAGAAGACGTTTTGAGGCAAACAAGAATTATTCCCAGATGTATTCGATATCCGGTATCTATTCGACCATGGACCTTATCAATCTCAAGGAAGATACCTTCCAGATGGTAAGGTGCGACGGTAAGGAACTCAGGGATACTCAGGAGGGAATGACGGTCGGAGCTCAGAGGATCATCCGTGAGACAATGTGGAGCTGCACAGCAGAATCAGCCCAGAACAAGCTTTTCAAGTTCATCGATCTGTCGACTCTCAATGAGAGAATGGCTGATACTGATACCATAAGTCTTGAGTATCTTGATAACAATAATAAGTGGTGCCGTGGAAGATTTACTGTAGTCGAGAGAGGAAAGAGCGGAAAGTTAAGAAGCGTTCTCTGGATGATTGAGCCTATCGATAAGGAAAAGAGGGAAAGAGAGCACCTTGAGTGGCTTTCCGAGACTGACAGACTTACGGGAATCATGAACAGAGGCGGCGGTGAGGAGAAGATCCGTCAGATCATAGAGACCGGCGGATACGGTATGCTCGCAATCCTTGATGCGGATCACTTTAAGTCGATAAATGATACCTTCGGACATCAGGTCGGCGATGCGGTCATTATTGCTATTGCAAACTGCATGAAGAAATCGTTCCGTGATGTGGATGTCGTGATGAGGCTTGGCGGTGATGAGTTCTCTGTATTTGTAAGCGAACTTCAGGACAAGAAGATCGCCCAGAATATTTTGAACAGATTTATCGATAATATACATGCAATCTCAATTCCGCAGATAACGGACAGAAAGATCGAGGTCAGCATCGGTGCCGCATTCTTAGACCAGGAGGAAGTCAAGGACTTTGAGACGCTCTATAAGAAAGCCGACAGCGGCGTATACAAGAGCAAGAAGACTGAGGGCAGTGTCGTGACCTTCGCTGAGTAACTGTCAGGGCGACAGTACAAAAGAATCAATCATTTCGGATCACTATAGCGGGATGAAGCTCCGTATGGAATTCATCCCGCTGGTTTTTTGAAGATTAAAAAAACGTTATAGCTCTTGCCTATAACCAATTAAAGATATACAATATTATACAATAACAAAAAACCGTGATATGATTTGCCTATAGCAAAAATAAATATGCGTTTGCAGACTATAATGCCGGCAAGCCGACACAATTGGGAGGATCAATATCATGGGAAAGAAAACAAGAGCAGAGAGAGATTTCAGATTTGAGACAAAACAGCTTCACGTAGGACAGGAAAATCCTGATCCCGTAACAGACGCAAGAGCGGTTCCGATTTACCTGACCAGCTCATACGTATTCCACAACAGTAAGCATGCGGCAGACAGATTCGGACTTAGGGATGCGGGTAATATTTACGGAAGGCTTACCAATCCCACTCAGGGAGTTTTCGAGGCAAGGATCGCTTCTCTTGAGGGCGGTGTCGCAGCACTTGGAGTAAGCTCCGGAGCAGCAGCCCTCACATACGTATTCCAGTCGGTAGCACATGCGGGAGACCACATCGTAGCAGCAAAGAATATCTACGGCGGAACCTACAATCTTCTTGCACATACTCTTCCCGGATACGGAATTGAGACAACCTTCGTAGATCCTTTCGATTACACCGCAATCGAAGCAGCTATCAAAGAAAATACAAAAGCCATCCATATCGAGACACTCGGAAATCCAAACTCGGAAGTGGTAGATATAGAAAAGATCGCTCATATCGCACACGCAAACAAGATTCCTCTTATCGTAGACAATACATTTGCCACTCCTTATCTGGTAAGGCCTTTTGAGTACGGAGCAGACATCGTTGTCCATTCGGCAACTAAGTTCATCGGCGGACACGGAACCACCATCGGCGGTGTCATAGTAGACGGAGGAAAATTCGACTGGATAGCATCGGGTAAATTCCCATGGCTGGTTGAGCCCAATGTTTCCTATCACGGAGTAAGCTTTGCAAGGGATACGGCTCCTGCGGCATTTGCCACCTATATCCGTGCAATCCTTCTCCGCGACGAGGGAGCGACTCTTTCACCGGTACATGCGTTTATCTTCCTTCAGGGACTTGAGACTTTATCACTCCGTGTAGAGAGGCATGTTGACAATGCTCTTAAGGTTGTGGATTTCCTGAGCAAGCATCCGCTTGTAGAAAAGGTAAATCATCCCGCAGTTTCAAGTGATCCCGTTCAGAGGGAACTTTATAAAAAGTATTATCCCAATGGCGGCGGATCGATTTTCACATTTGAGATCAAGGGAGGATCCGAGAAGGCACAGCAGTTTATTGACAATCTTGAGCTTTTCTCACTCCTTGCCAATGTTGCGGATGTTAAATCACTTGCAATACATCCCGCATCAACAACTCACTCAGAGTGCAACGAGGCGGAGCTTCTCGATCAGGGTATCAAGCCCAACACAATAAGACTTTCAATCGGAACCGAAAATATTGCCGATATAATCGAGGATCTCGATGAGGCATTCAAGGCTATACAGTAAACAGAAAAAATATAACAAAGGAAGGATCAAAACCATGAGTGATATAAAGAAAAGTGCAGCTGAATTAATAGGAAAGACACCTCTTCTCGAGGCATCAAGATATGCGGCTAAGGCCGGAGTCAATGACGCAACCATACTTGTTAAGCTTGAGTATCTTAATCCGGCAGGATCGGTCAAGGATCGTATTGCGCTCGCAATGATCGAGGATGCGGAGCAGAAGGGTATTTTAAAGCCCGGCGCGACTATCATCGAGCCTACCAGCGGAAACACGGGAATAGGACTCGCTTCCGTTGCGGCTGCGAAGGGATACAAGGCAATCCTTACACTGCCTGAGACCATGAGCGTTGAGAGACGTACATTCCTTAAGGCATACGGTGCAGAGATCGTTCTCACCGAGGGAGCAAAGGGAATGAAGGGGGCTATCGCAAAGGCAGAGGAGCTTAAAGAATCCATACCCGGATCGATCATCCTCGGACAGTTCGTAAACCCTGCAAACCCTGCTGCACATAAGGCAACCACGGGTCCCGAGATCTGGGAGCAGACAGACGGAAAGGTTGATATCTTTGTTGCCGGAGTTGGAACGGGCGGAACCGTTACCGGTGTTGGTGAGTACTTAAAGTCTCAGAACCCTGATGTAAAGGTTGTTGCCGTTGAGCCCGCATCAAGCCCCGTGCTTTCAAAGGGCGAGGCAGGTCCTCACAAGATCCAGGGTATCGGCGCAGGATTTGTTCCCGATACATTAAACACAAAGATTTATGATGAGGTTATCGCAATAGACAATGATGATGCATTTTCTGAAGGTGCAGCATTCGGACATGCCGAGGGCGTACTTGTCGGTATATCATCGGGTGCCGCATTAAAGGCAGCAGTCATTCTTGCAAACAGACCTGAAAATAAGGGAAAGACCATAGTAGCTCTTCTTCCGGATTCAGGTGACAGATATCTTTCAACCCCTCTTTACAACCGCGACTGACAAAGACAGAGAACAGTTGCCTATCATCTTAATCGGAGTCTTATAGCATGACATTAAATCAGTTAAGATATGTAATACAGATAGCGGATTCCTCCTCGATGAACGAAGCGGCAAAGGCGCTTTTTATCTCACAGCCCAGCCTTTCCGCTTCGGTCAGAGATCTTGAGGAAGAGATAGGCATAGATATCTTTGTTCGCTCAAACAGAGGAATAAGCCTTACTCCCGAGGGAAAGGAATTTTTAGGATACGCCCGTCAGGTTGTACAGCAGTACGAACTTATCGAAAACCGCTATATCAATAAAGGCGAATTTAAAAAGCGCTTCAGTGTATCGATGCAGCATTATACCTTTGCGGTAAATGCATTTATCGAAGTGGTTAAGCAGTTCGGCATAGACGAATACGATTTCTCCGTGTATGAGACAAGGACGAATGATGTAATTCAGAATGTCAAGAATTTCAAGAGCGAGGTGGGAATCCTTTATCTGAACGATTTTAACCGAAAGGTTCTTGAAAAGATATTTACGGAAAATGAGCTGTCTTTCCACAAGCTTTTTGATTGTCATATATATGCTTATATATCCAAAAAGCATCCTCTTGCAAAGAAGAAAAAGGTAACGCTCGAAGAACTCTCTGATTATCCCTGCTTAGCTTTTGACCAGGGAGAAAACAATTCCTTCTATTTCGCGGAGGAACTCTACAGCACATATGAGTACAAGAGGATAATACACGCATCCGACAGAGCGACACTTCTGAATCTTTTCATCGGTATGAACGGGTTTACTCTCTGCTCCGGTATAATCTGCGAGGATCTTAACGGAGACGATTTCTGTGCGGTCAGACTTGACAGCAATGACCTTATGACGATAGGATACATTAAGAGAAAAGGAATTCCGCTTTCTCCTATTGGGCAGCTGTATATTCAGGAGGTGGAAAAGTATAAGGACAATGTCCTTAAGTGAATCCGGCTTTTTAAAGCCACAAGGATAATATCATGATAAAGATCTGCGGACTTAAAAATGAAGACGAGATAAAATGGACCGCCGGGGCCGGAGCTGACCTCGGCGGCGTTGTCGTGTTCTATCCAAAAAGCAAGAGAAATATGGATATTTCGGAAGCGAAGCAGCTTGTGAAATACGCACATGAAAGCGGACTTAAAATGGCTGCGGTAACTGTCTCGCCCGAGCTTTCCGACGTGCGCATGATAGAGGAAGCAGGCTTTGACTTTGCCCAGATTCACGGAGATATTTCGGCTGAGATACTGACTGAAACTTCCATTCCCATTATAAAAGCGTTTAATGTCAGGGATCTGGGCGAATATGATAAATACAAGGATGACCCACGCGTTGCGGGGTTTGTGTTTGATGCGGCGATACCGGGAAGCGGTATCATGTTTGATCATTCGGTATTATCCAATGTCTCTTTTGATTTATGCAGCGGTAAATTTATGCTTCTTGCGGGAGGCTTAAATCCGGGCAATGTGAGAAATGCATTGGAAAGCTCCGGGATAAAGGGCGCGGATACTTCAAGCGGAGTAGAGAATGAGAACGGCACGGGAAAGAGCAGGGAAAAGATATATTCTTTTGTGAGCGAGGCAAAAAAGGCGCTTCAGTCATAAGACTCTGCCGTAAAACAATTCTATAAGGTATATCAAAAAGAGCAGGTTGCTATGTCAATCTGTTCTTTTTTTGCTTCATAGGAGATTCCTTTGAATTTCCTATGAAGCAAAAACGCTCCGCTATGGATGCGACTCGCGCGGAAATGGTACGGTCATAATGCGGACCTGCGGCTATATTTTTTACATAAAAAGTGTCCTAAGCTTGTTTATAAATTCTTTGTTTTTCGGAAAGCATTAAAACTGGGACACCTTGGAACTCGAAAACGGCAAAGTGGAACACCCGCTGGGACACTTTTTGTAATTTAATAGAGTTGAAAGGAGCAAAAATATGAATGAAAGAGAAAGAATAAAAGAATTATCAAGCTTCCCGGAAAGAGTTATCTACTTGTTAAATATCAAGTGGAAAGGAACAAAGCGCGGTTTCTGCCAGAGATACAGAATAGGAAAGACAACTTTTTACAGGGTTTACAACAATAAGAACGAATACTATTCCGACTACGTGATCGAGATCTTTGCAAGAGCCTTCAGTGTAAGTTTTGATTTCCTTAAGTATGGCGGTACAACCCTCGGATATTACAAGCCCAAGGGGTATATCACTGCATATTATCAGGAGGGTATGCTCAGAGAAGCAGCTTACGGATACGGTAAGAAGAAGCAGGGAAGACCGGTAAAAGATCCCGATAAAAGAGCAAAGGCTGATATCGAGTTCAGGATGAATGATGAGGAACAGGTTCTCGAGATTATCCTTAAGATCAAATACAGGGATATGCGTTTCTAAATAGATTCTGTTACTGCTGTTAACAGGCCGTGTGGTCCGCACTTTTTTGAGAGGTTTCAAATGAACGATGATTTTCTTTTCATCAGGCTTATGTCCAGCCATGATTATGAGATGCTTAAGAGAAACTATAATAAGCATATACTCTGCAGGGAGCTGGGAGATATCAGACTGGTTGTGGTAAGAAAACCTGATCTGATCGTGCCGGAGAGTCTTTATAAGGTAAGCGTGCGGGATGTGGAGCTTGAGCTTCCGCGGGATAAGCGGGAGCTCAGGGAATTATATGACAGGGCTGAGTGGAACACACGTGTATCAATGCCGCCGAGGATTTATTTCTCGGAAAAGATAGCAGGAAAGGATCTGTATCATACCGGAGTTTTTATGGAGGAGGAATACGGCTATGGATACAGCCCTGCAGTGATAGATAAAAAAAGATCGATGAGCGGGATGAGACTTACCAACAGCAGCTGGTTCGGAGGCGGCGTTGCGGCTTTTTATCCGGGAACAGCCAAAAGAATAGCAGATATGCTGGAATCGGATTTTTACATGACATTGCCTTCGATTCACGAGGCGAGGATACACAGCTGCAGGTGGACTAATGTACAGGAGGTACACAGGGCGATATCACACTGGAACGATGTGCATTACATGAAAAAAGGGGAAAATATATTCAGTTCGTGCGTATTCAGATTCTGTAAGTCAAGGGGCGAATACCAGACGGTCGAGTATTATGACTGGAACAAATGAGTTAAATGTGCTATTATACTATGGTCAAAGAAAACAGGGTCCTGGACGGCCCGGGACATAATCAGTATTTTAGGAGGAATCATGATACCTGAATCAGTAAAGGAAAAGCTGGCTAAATACGGCCAGGAGCATGTGCTTAAGTATTTCGATGAACTTGATGAGAAAGAGCAAAAGGCACTCATCACACAGATAGAAGAGACCGACATGAGCATTCTTTCGGCGGCTTTAAATCCCGATGGCGCATCAGAAAGAGGAAAGATCTCGCCTCTTCCCTGCATGGAGCTTGATGAGATCGAGAACTCTAAGGAGAGCTTTGAAAAGACCGGACTTAAAGCGATCAAAGAAGGAAAGGTGGCAGCAGTGCTTCTTGCCGGCGGAATGGGAACCAGGTTGGGCTCCGACAATCCGAAGGGAATGTACAATGTGGGAATTACCCGTGAACTCTATATTTTCGAGTGCCTTATAAACAACATGATGGATGTCGTAAGAAAGGCAGATTCCTACTTCCATCTTTTCGTTATGACCAGCGAGAAGAATCACGATACGACCGTTAAATTCCTCGAGGAAAAGAACTTTTTCGGATACCCCAAGGAGTATGTTCATTTCTTCAAGCAGGAGATGGCTGCCGCTACGGATTACAACGGGAAGATCTATCTTGAGGAGAAGGGACGCATGGCTACATCTCCCAACGGCAACGGCGGATGGTTCATTTCTCTTATGAATGCAGGACTTCTGGATAAGGTTAAGGAGTGGGGAATCGAATGGTTCAATATCTTTGCGGTTGACAATGTACTTCAGAGGATCGCAGATCCTGTGTTTGTCGGTGCCACCATTGAGAAGAACTGCGTTGTCGGTGCGAAGGTCGTAAGAAAGAATGCTCCCGACGAGAAGGTCGGAGTTATATGCCTTGAGGATGGAAGACCTTCTATAGTGGAATACTATGAGCTTACGGAAGAGCTTATGAACGCGAAGGATGAGAAGGGTAATCCCGCATACAACTTCGGCGTTATCCTGAATTATCTTTTCAATATCTCTGAGCTTGAGAGAGTTGTAAGGGAAGCACTTCCTCTCCATGTTGTAAAGAAGAAGATCCCTTATCTTGATGAAAACGGAGAGCTTGTTAAACCCCAGGAACCCAACGGCTTTAAGTTTGAAAATCTTGTTCTTGACATGATTCATCAGATGAGCAGCTGCCTGCCTTTTGAGGTAGTCAGGGAGAAGGAGTTTGCACCTATCAAGAATCCCACCGGTATAGATTCAGTTGTCAGCGCAAGGGAGCTTCTTGAGAAAAACGGGGTAACATTATAAAAAGAGTGTTGACTCGGCCCTTAGGGCACCCTTTATGATGGACTCGGAACAGAAAAACTGTTTACTTTAATATCAGGAATAGGAGATAACAAATGGGAAAAATACTTGTGACAGGCGGCGCCGGTTTTATCGGAAGCCATACCGTTGTTGAGCTTCAGCAGGCCGGATATGATGTTGCCGTACTCGATAACCTGAGCAATTCAAGCGAAAAATCCCTTGAGCGTGTGGAGAAGATCACCGGGAAAAAAGTTCCTTTTTACAAGGCGGATATTTTAGACAGAGATGCGCTGGAAGATATTTTTTCAAAGGAAGATATCAGCGCGGTAATCCATTTTGCAGGTCTTAAGGCAGTTGGAGAATCTGTAGAGAAGCCCTGGGAGTATTATGAGAATAATATTGCCGGAACACTTACTCTTGTTGATGTTATGAGAAAGCATGGCTGCAAGAACATCATCTTCTCATCAAGCGCAACAGTCTATGGTAATCCCGCATTTATCCCTATCACGGAAGAATGCCCGAAGGGACAGTGCACCAATCCTTACGGATGGACGAAATCAATGCTTGAGCAGATCCTTTCCGATATCCAGAAGGCAGATAAGGAGTGGAATGTCATACTTCTAAGATATTTCAATCCCATAGGAGCACACAAATCAGGAACCATAGGAGAGAATCCAAGCGGTATCCCGAACAACCTTATGCCCTATATTACACAGGTTGCAGTCGGAAAGAGAGATCATCTGAATGTATTCGGAAATGATTATGATACTCACGACGGCACAGGAGTCAGAGACTATATTCATGTAGTCGATCTTGCTCTGGGGCATGTCAAGGCACTTAAGAAGATTGAGGAAAATGCCGGACTTAAGATCTATAACCTGGGAACAGGACAGGGCTACAGCGTACTTGATATCGTTAAGAATTTTGAGGAAGCTACGGGCGTTAAGATCCCCTATGAGATTCAGGGACGCCGTGCGGGAGATATAGCCACATGCTATGCGGACGCACAGCTGGCTAAGAAAGAGCTCGGCTGGGAAGCACAGTACGGTATCCGTGAGATGTGCGAAGATTCATGGAGATGGCAGAAAAATAATCCCGAAGGATATGTATGATTGAGTAAGCTTAATTGCAGCGGATCAATCCTTGCAATACATGGTAACTTTTTCTGAATCAGTCCTCTTCGATCACCCTTATTTCAAGGTAGTCGAAGGGGACTTCTTCTATGAAAGAGTCACCGTCGAAGCGTACCACGGCATTTCTTTTGAATTCCTTTATATTGCGGTCAAGCCATACAGGCTGGGGGAGATCCATTTTTTTGCAGATATCTTCTATTGCCCGGAAAACCTTGTGAGTTCGGGTGTCATTTGTCTCATCCACTATCTGCTCATTTGCAAGCATGCGGGTTTCTTTGAATTGTCTTGCCCAGATACGCATTTTTATATCCTCTGTAACATCGGTTTCAAGAAATATTGTATACAATTATATTGTTTTTATATGCACATTTCACAAAAAAACATACTTAAACGTTTACTAAACGCCATATTTTATGCATATTTGTAAAAAATATGCTATCATTATAAAGGATGATCATCTTTCGGACAAGACAGTTTCCGGAAGAAGACAAGGGGAAACAAAAAGAATGGAACTTGTTGGCAGTAATGACGGCATAGAGACATGGCAGGAGGTTTCGCTTCTCTATAATGCCGCACTTTCACAGATGAAGACGAAGATGGAAATCCTCAATGAGGAATTCCAGCATGTGCATCAGTACAATCCGATAGAGCATATCAAATCAAGGATCAAAACGCCTGAGAGCATTGTAAAGAAACTGAAAAGAAACGGCTTGGATTCTACAATTGAAAACATGGTCAATCATGTGAATGATATTGCGGGTATTAGGATAATCTGTTCCTTTACCTCCGATATATATCGAATAGCTGAGATGATAGGTCATCAGCAGGACATACAGGTAATCAAGGTCAAAGATTATATCACATACCCCAAGACCAGCGGTTATAAAAGCTATCACATGATCATAACCATTCCGGTTTATCTCTCCGACAGGAAGGTTGATACGAAGGTCGAGATCCAGATACGTACGGTTGCAATGGATTTCTGGGCCAGCTTAGAGCATAAGATCAATTATAAGTTTGAGGGAGATGTTCCGGCACATATTTCGCAGGAGTTGGTAGAGTGCGCGAAGATGGTATCAGATCTGGACGATAAGATGCTGCAGCTCAACGACGAGATCATGGAACTGAGCCAGAAGTAAAAACTGAATAGAAAATTGAATATAAGAGAAAACGGACATAGCAGATGCATGTCCGTTTTTTTCATTAAGAAATTACTTTGACATCCTTTTTTGCGGATGTTCCCATAAAATGAGGAGTGCCCGGATCCCTTTCGGAATCCGGGCGATTATGAAAAAATGATCGAATAACACTTTGCTTTGTTCTTGAATACACTATAGCAATTAAATGTTAATAAAATATGAACACGCTGTAAAAACTTGGTAAATATTTCTCAACAAGTACAAAAAACAAACCGTAATATTGTGCAATATGCACAAAGAAAAATACATATTGTAAAGAGCTTGCAAAAATGATAAAATTAAAAAATGCTTAAAAGTATGCCATCAGATAATGCGGAGGAGCTTAGAATATGGATACATTAATGGATAAATTAGCGCAGAAGCTTAATGCCCAGGAAATGATAAGAGCCAACGGTGAGGCGGAAGCAGAACAGATGAATTACTTAAAGACACAGGTCAGCGAGTATCAGGGATGCTTGGACAGGCTTATGCAGGTATGCAATGAGCTCGGATCTTTAGAAAACCGTCTTGGCAATTTAAGCCTTCCTCAGAATGGTGCAAGCGACGAAGCGGTAGCAGAGATCAAGAGTCAGCTTGAGACGCTGGCGCAGTCTACGGATAACCAGCTTAAAGAGCTTTCAAACACTACAAACACTCAGCTCAGGGAATTTTCGGATACCACAGGCAAAAGGCTTGATCAGATCACGGAGATGACTGACAGCCAGTTTAAGAATCTTTCCGAGAAGACCGACAGCCAGCTTAAGAATCTTTCCGAGAAGACCGACAGTCAGTTTAAGACCTTCTCCGAGCAGACAAATCAGCAGCTTAAGGATATGCAGGGCGAACTGATCGAAAAGGTCGGCGCTGAGGAGAATCTTCACAAGGAAGGCGTGAGGATTTATAAGAATATCCAGGCCTCCATGGTTAATGAACTTGAGCCGATAGATGAGAGCCTTAAGGATTTCAAGAAGCAGATCCTGTCAGCCGTAAAGGGTGTAAAGATCCTTGCGGTAGTCGGGGTGATACTTTCGGCTCTGACTTTGATCATACAGATAATAAAGATGCTTGGCATCATGTAACTAAATGAGACAGAGAAAGATTAGACGAACACACAAAAGAATAGAATTCAGCTTCGTATTTGCTTCACTGATCGCTCTTTTTCTTTGTATATATCTTTCAAACGGTATACCGACATTTGAACATACGGGAGACAATACTTTCCATATATATCTGAACGGACAGCCGGTCGGAACGATAGATGACGGTTCGAGAGCCGAGCATCTTCTTATCGAATCCAGACGAAAAGTGGCTTCCAGGACCAGCTCGCTGATGTTTATGACAGGGGAATTGGAGGTCAAGAGTGAAGAACTGCTTTTCGGACGCATCGATTCGGATTCGCAGGTCATGGAAAAGATGCAGTCCATACTGAGCCATACCGTTGATGATAATATTCAGAGAACCTGCACAGTTAAGATAGAAGAGTATATGGTCACGCTGAGGAATCTTGAGGATGCAAGGAAACTGCTTCAGGCAGCACTGGACCTCTATGATGATTCCGGCAGGTTCGTCGTGGAGCTGTCGGATTCCGGAGACAGGGATTTCAGCGTTATCACTCCAAAGGTAATAGATACCTTTTCGGGGAGAGAGCCTGAAATAAAAGAAGCTTTTGAACTTCCGGCTTCCGGAGCCGCTGCCTTTATCAGCGAATGGGGGCTGTCCGAGATCGACGATGAGAATTCCAAGGATTTCGAGGACTACGAACTCGGAGTGCTTGCGATGAATTTTATCGAGGATGTTGAAATCAGCCAGGGCTATCTGCCGATATCGCAGGTTACGGATCTTGAGACTGCTATCGAAAATGTTACTAAAGAGCAGGAGACACCCGGGGAATATGAGATAAAATCCGGGGACACGCTTTCGGGTATTTCCATGGCGGTGAACATTCCTATGGAAACTCTTGTCGCACTTAATCCTGATAAGCTTGAAACAGTCAATTCAACGATCCATATAGGTGATATTCTCACGATCACCGTTCCGGAGCCCGAGCTTTCCGTAGAGAGAGTTGAGCGGATATATGTTGAGGAAGTATATGATGCGGAAGTGATCTATGTGGATAATGATGACTGGTATACCACCCAGACGCAGATCCTTCAGCAGCCCTCATCGGGATACAGAAAAGCGATACTCGATATCCACTATACCAACGATAAGCAGATATCCAAAGAGGTTATCAAGGAACAGATACTGTTAGAGGCAAGACCCAAGATCGTCGAGAGAGGAACAAGGATACCTCCGACATATATCAAGCCCATATCCGGCGGACGTATTTCTTCATACTTCGGAAGAAGAAATTCACCCGGAGGAATAGGAAGTACCTATCATAAGGGAATTGACTGGTATGTACCTCTGGGAACGCCTATCTACGCATCCAGCGGCGGTACCGTAAGAAGCGCAGGCTGGGGAAGCGGATACGGATATGTCGTATATATCGATCATCCGGACGGACGTCAGACCAGATATGCACACTGCAGCAGGCTGGTGGTTTCCGCGGGACAGTATGTAAACCAGGGCGACCTTATCGCATACAGCGGAAGTACCGGAAACTCCACAGGACCTCATCTGCATTTCGAGATCCTTATCGGAGGGGTTCAGGTAAATCCTCTGGATTACTTATAGTAAGTTTTATGATAACGGTCTGATTGGATCAGAATGTTTAAAAATTTTTGTTGACTCTCCCCGATTACTGTGATATAGTAATCGGGCGAGTCAAACTACGACTCTTTTTTTAGTGTGAAATTTTATCATATATTATTTTGGAGGAAAAGCAATGCGTACCAAGATCACTCTTGCCTGCACAGAATGCAAGCAGCGCAACTACAACACCACAAAGGAAAAGAAGAACATGCCTGACCGCATGGAGATTAAGAAATACTGCCGTTTCTGCAAGAAGCACACTCTTCACAAGGAGACCAAGTAATTTTTTATCATATCATAATGATAAGAAATGCTCCGCATAGAGATATGCTAATTAGGCTCAGGAGGTTATAATGGAAGATTCCGCAAAGAAGAAGGGCCCCGGCTTTTTTCAAGGCGTAAAAGCAGAATTTGGAAAGATCCAGTGGCCTGACAAGAAAACCACACTTAAGCAGTCGATTGCAGTTGTACTTATTTCGGTAGTACTGGGAGTTATCATCGCAGTCCTGGATTTTGGTGCCCAGAATGGTATCAACTTCCTTACCAGTCTGTAAGGAGGGTAAGTATGGGTGAAGCAAAATGGTATGTCGTGCATACCTATTCCGGATATGAGAATAAGGTAAAGGCAGACATCGAGAAAACCATCGAAAACAATAAGGCTCTTGCCGAGAAGATCCTTGAAGTGCGTGTTCCCGTTGAAGACGTGGTTGAGATCAAGAATGGCAATAAGAAGACTGTTCAGAGAAAGCTGTTCCCCGGATATGTTCTGGTCAATATGGATATGAATGACGAAACCTGGTATGTTGTCCGCAATACTCGCGGAGTTACCGGATTTGTCGGACCGGGAAGCAAGGCTGTTCCTCTTACCGATGCAGAGATGAAACCGCTTGGCATTGGAACGGGCAGTTCTGTCAGCATCGACTTTACCGAGGGCGATACCATCGCCGTTGTTACCGGTGTCTGGAAGGATACTGTCGGCGTAGTCAGAAAGATCGACTACAACAAGCAGACAGTTACTATCAAGGTTGAACTTTTCCAGGGAAGCGAGACACCTGTAGAACTTGGATTTGCTGAGGTCAGAAAACTCGGCTGATGATCATTGATATGTCCGGAGCCTGCTCCGTGATATAGTCTGCGGCAGATCGTATAGCATGCAGACATTGTTCCGTCGTGGGAGTGTACGAAAATACACGCCTAACCACATTTATTTTAGGAGGTGCCATCATGGCAAAGAAAGTAGAAGGCTACATTAAATTACAGATCCCGGCCGGCAAGGCAACACCTGCGCCCCCGGTAGGACCCGCACTTGGTCAGCATGGTGTAAACATTGTAGAGTTCACCAAGCAGTTCAATGCAAAGACAGCAGATAAGGGCGATACCATTATCCCCGTTATCATCACTGTTTACTCAGACAGAAGCTTCAGCTTCGTAACAAAGACTCCCCCTGCAGCAGTTCTTCTTAAGAAAGCTGCCAACATCAAGAGCGGTTCCGGAGTTCCCAACAAGACAAAGGTTGCTACGATCTCAAAGGATAAGGTTAGAGAGATCGCAGAGATCAAGATGCCCGATCTTAACGCAGCAAGCATCGAGGCTGCTATGAGCATGATCGCAGGAACAGCACGTTCCATGGGTATTGTCGTAGAGGACTGATCCGCATAACAAGATAAACAAAGAATGGGAGGCAATAGAAATTGCCGCTTGAACCAGTAGGAGGTTATTATAATGAAGCACGGAAAGAAATACGCTGAGGCAGCAAAACTTGTTGACCGTACAGTTGCATATGAACCTGCAGATGCGATCGCTCTTGTAAAGAAGACCGCAACCGCAAAATTTGACGAGACCATCGAAGTACACATCAGAACCGGATGTGACGGACGTCACGCTGATCAGCAGATCCGCGGCGCAGTAGTTCTCCCTAACGGAACCGGTAAGACCGTAAGAGTACTGGTAATCGCTAAGGGCGATAAGCTGGCTGAGGCTCAGGCTGCTGGAGCTGATTTTGTAGGTGGTGAGGAACTCGTTCCCAAGATCCAGAACGAGGGATGGCTTGATTTCGACGTTGTTGTTGCTACACCTGATATGATGGGCGTTGTAGGACGTCTCGGTAAGGTTCTCGGACCTAAAGGACTTATGCCCAACCCTAAGGCAGGTACCGTTACCATGGATGTAACCAAGGCAATTAACGATATCAAAGCCGGTAAGATCGAGTACAGACTTGACAAGAGCAATATCGTACATGTTCCTGTTGGAAAGGCTTCTTTTGACGAGGAGAAGCTTCAGCAGAACTTCAATGCTCTTATGGAAGCTATCGTTAAGGCCAGACCCAGTGCTCTCAAGGGACAGTATTTAAAGAGCATTACCCTTACAAGCACTATGGGCCCCGGTGTTAAAGTCAGCACCGCAAAGTATTAATTAAAAAATCTGTTGACAACTTACAGTTATTCTGTTATTTTAGTCAATGGTTTTTAAAACCGGCCGAAGACAGCAGGTGTGCCTATGGCACGTAAATCCCGCCGAGGTTAATCAAGTAATTTCTTTATTACAAGGATTATCTCCCATGCTGTGCTTCGCATTGTATGGGAATTTTTTTCGGCTCCAAATAAAACAGGAGGTAAAAAGAAAATGGCTAAGGTTGAAATCAAAGCACCTATTGTGGAAGAGATTTCAGAGTGCATCAAGGACGCACAGTCAGTAGTAGTTGTTGACTATCGCGGACTTACCGTTGAGCAGGACACAAAGCTCCGCAAGAACCTTCGTGAAGCCGGTGTTACCTACAAGGTATACAAGAACACCTTCATCACAAGAGCTATCAAAGGAACTGATTTTGAGTCTCTCACCGAGTATCTCGAAGGACCTACCGCAATTGCCGTTTCCAAGGATGATGCAACCGCACCCGCAAGAGTTATCGCTCAGTTTGCTAAGGGAGCACAGGCTTTGGAGATCAAGGCAGGTATCGTAGAGGGAACTCTCTATGATGCAAAGGGAATGGGAACGATCGCAAGCATTCCTTCAAGAGAAGAGCTTCTTTCAAGACTTCTCGGAAGCTTCAAGAGCCCCATCACCAACTTTGCAAGAGTTATCAATCAGGTTGCTGAAAAAGGCGGCGCATCTGCATGCGAACCCGCTGCAAAGGAAGAAGCACCCGCAGAAGAAGCAGCACCCGCTGCAGAGACAGCTGAAACTCCCGCAGAGTAATCTGTGGACCGGCTGCGTATGTTAATTCGTTAATTACTATTTGATCATTATGGAGGAAATTAAAAATGGCTAAGTTATCCACTCAGGAAATTTTAGATGCTATCAAAGAGCTCAGCGTTCTTGAGCTTAATGAGCTTGTAAAGGCAGCAGAGGAAGAGTTCGGTGTATCTGCAGCAGCAGGCGTTGTTGTAGCAGGACCTGCAGCAGGTGCAGCACCCGCTGAGGAGAAGGACGAGTTTGATGTAGAGCTTACCGAGGTAGGCGGCGAGAAGGTTAAGGTTATCAAGGTTGTTCGTGAGATCACCGGCCTTGGACTTAAGGAAGCAAAGGATCTTGTTGAGGCTGCTCCCAAGGTTGTTAAGGAAGCTGCATCAAAGGCTGATGCTGAGAACATCAAGAAGTCTCTTGAAGAGGTTGGAGCAAAGGTTACTCTTAAGTAATCATTGTATTTACCCGATACAGAACTTAATCCGGATTGCCTGTGAAATAAGACAGGCAATCCGTTTGCATTTACCAGGCGCGCCAGACGGCGCATATTCTATTATTCTTTTTATTATCATTTCAAATATTGTTCAACTTTTTTTTCCAATAAATAAAAAAAGTTCTTGACCTATTGACGATAACGTGTTATTATGAACAATGCGCTATTGTGTGGCGCTATGCTCAAAAAAGAGCTGAAAGCCACAAAAATTGAGTAATTTTTCAGAAAGAATGAGGTGTTTGGTCAATGGAAAAGAACAGAATCCGCCCCACCAGTGGCACCAGAGTCGCGCGAATGAGCTACGCGAGACAGAAGGAAGTGCTGGAGATGCCCAATCTGGTAGAAGTTCAGAAGAATTCATACCAGTGGTTTCTGGAAGAGGGATTGCAGGAGGTTTTTGACGATATATCGCCGATCTCTGACTACAGTGATTCCTTAAGCCTTGAGTTCGTAAGCTACGTGCTTAAGGAAGAAGACAAGAAGTATACCATCGAGGAATGCAAGGAGCGCGATACCACATACGCAGCCCCTCTGTTCGTGAAGGTACGTCTTCGCAACAAGGAAGATATCAAGAACATTCAGGAACACGATATTTTCATGGGCGATCTGCCCCTTATGACCGAAACCGGAACATTTGTTATAAATGGTGCGGAACGTGTTATAGTCAGTCAGCTTGTCCGTTCCCCCGGAATCTATTATGCTCTCGGACATGACAAGCTCGGAAAAGAGCTCTTTTCCTGCACAGTTATCCCCAACCGTGGCGCATGGCTGGAGTATGAGACTGATGCAAACGATGTATTCTATGTTCGTGTAGACCGTACAAGAAAGGTACCGGTAACGGTATTCTTGCGTGCACTCGGACTTGGCACAAACCAGGAGATCAGAGATATGTTCGGCGACGAGCCGAAGATTGAGGCCAGCATTTCCAAGGATCCTTCCATTTCAGAGAAGTCTCCCGAGGGAAGCTATGAGTCAGGTCTTCTTGAGCTTTACAGAAAGATCCGTCCCGGCGAGCCCCTTACCGTTGAGAGCGCACAGAGTCTTATAAATGCGATGTTCTTTGATCCCAGAAGGTATGATCTTGCCAAAGTGGGACGTTATAAATTCAACAAAAAGCTTTCGTTCAGAAACCGTATTCGCGGTAAAGTAATTGCTGCGGACGTTATCGATCCTTCAACAGGTGAGCTTATTGCAAGTGCAGGCACCAAGGCTGATGCAAAGCTTGCCGAGGAGATCCAGGATGCTGCTGTTCCTTTTGTGCTCATTCAGGCGGAGGAAAGAAACGAGAAGGTGATCTCAAACATGATGGTAGAGCTCACCCATCATATTGACTGCAATCCTGCCGATTACGGTATCCACGAGAAAGTATATTATCCTGTGCTCAAGGAGATCCTTGACGAGTTCGGAGATGATCCGGAAGCTCTCGGAGAGGCTCTTAAGCGCAATGCTCACGAGCTTGTTCCCAAGCATATCACAAAGGATGATATCTTTGCTTCGATCAATTACAATATGCATCTGGAGTATTCTATCGGCAATTTTGACGATATCGATCACCTCGGAAACAGACGTATCCGTGCGGTGGGCGAACTCCTTCAGAACCAGTACCGTATCGGACTTTCACGTATGGAGCGTGTCGTACGTGAGCGTATGAGTACTCATGACGCTGAGGATGTATCTCCTCAGACTCTTATCAATATCAAGCCCGTAACTGCAGCTGTCAAGGAGTTCTTCGGATCTTCACAGCTCTCACAGTTCATGGATCAGAATAACCCTCTTGGTGAGCTTACTCACAAGAGACGTCTCTCCGCCCTGGGCCCCGGCGGTCTTTCACGTGACCGTGCAGGATTCGAAGTACGTGATGTACATTATTCCCACTACGGAAGAATGTGCCCCATTGAGACTCCCGAAGGTCCCAACATCGGACTTATCAACTCACTTGCAAGCTATGCGCGTATCAACGAGTATGGCTTTATTGAGGCGCCTTATCGTGTTATCGACAAGACTGATCCGGCTAACCCCCGTGTTACCGATGAAGTCGTATATATGACCGCGGACGAGGAAGACAATTACCATGTAGCTCAGGCTAACGAGCAGCTGGATGAGGAAGGACACTTCGTAAGAAAATCCGTTTCCGGACGTTACCGTGAGGAGACCCAGGAATATCCCAAGGCTATGTTCGATTATATGGACGTATCCCCCAAGATGGTATTCTCCGTTGCTACAGCACTCATTCCCTTCCTTCAG
>JAEEGL011437707.1_pt1 | contig 26430 bp, 13 predicted proteins | sample 9134231 | NCBI WGS metagenome assembly JAEEGL01 (sample SAMN16246548, study PRJNA631951) | gut metagenome | biome: gut microbiome; feature: rumen; material: fiber-attached | host: Bos | place: Iran: Karaj | collected 2018-10
GCCGATGCGGTAGCCGCTCTTGCGGTCCGGATAGCTGGCCTGCGGCCCACGGCCGTACCAGCACACCCGGTCGAGGTCGGAGCGGAGGCCCAGGGTCACGCCCAGGCGCGGCAGCCACGCGGGCATCCGGCCCTGGGGGCGTACCGTATGCGCCGCCGTGAGCGTCCCGTTACCGTCGATCCGGTAGGTCCAGATCTCCTCGAAACCGTTGAAACTACGTCCGAAGATATAGGCATCCAGCTGCGTCTGTCCCCCACCGAACACGGCAAGGTCACGCACCTCCACGATGACATTTCCGCCCGCCTCGCGGGCTTCGACCCGTGCAGGGATGCGCCGGATACGGTCCAGCCCGGCGGCATAGTAGTGGGAAGCCAGCACGTGGGCATGCCCGATGCTGCCATACCCTTCCACGGAAGCCCGGCCGGCGCTCAGGCCGTTCCAGCCATCCAGTTCGTTGGCCACGGGAGCACGCCAGGCATTCAGCTCGAGCGGCCGGGTCAGCATCTCGCGCCCATCGTAGACGATGGAGACGAGCCGTCCGTCCGGGTCGAAGGCATAGCGGAAACCGTCACCTTCGACAAGGGTCCGGCCGCCGTCCCGGCGCAGCGCGGCCCGGCCCAGGACCGGGGCGGGCGCCGTCGGCGAATACCAGGAAGTCAGTTCGAACTGCTCCCAGGCCACTTCATGGCGGGCCGGAGCCCAGATCTCCGCATCTTTCAGCACCGTGCTGACCGTCAGATAATAATGCTTGCCGAAAGACAGGCCTGTCCGTCGGAGAATGATGTGTACCACCCGTGCCTCCTGGGGCGGGATGAGTGCGTCTATCGTACCCCGCTGCACAGTCTCTCCGTCAGCAGTTACTTCCCACACGGTCTCGTAACGGGAATTATCCGTGAAATACTGCAGGTTGCGAATCTCCAGGGTACCGGACTCATCCAGCAGCGTGTATTGGAAAGGCTGGGTGGATTTCTTCATCTGCCACATCTCGGGCTGGGGCGTCCGGTCCGGCCAGATGCTGCCGTAGGTCCGGGCGCCGGCGCCGTAGGTCCAGTAGGGGCCTTCGTCCGTCTCGCCCTCGAAATCCAGCCACAGGGCAGCCCGGGCCGGGTCAAAGCCACCGGCAGGCAGCACGGCGTCGGCGAACACGCCGACATTGTCGATCCGGGCATCGCAGACATAGTCACGGATATCCTGGCCGCCGATCTCTTCGTTGCGTCCGATGCACAGGGACAGCGGAAGGTTCCGGATCATGCCGGAAGCTTCCTGGGAGGCCAGTTCCTGTCCGTCTACGAAGAGCCGCATGACGGCACCGTCATAGACGGCCGTCACGTTGTGCCAGCGGTCTTCCCAATCAGCGGGGAGCGGGGCACTGAGCGTGAGCGTCCGGCCGGTGTCGATATAGAACTCCAGCTGGTCGCGGTGCTGGCGCAGGCCGTACTGGTGTGCGCCCTTGGTGATCAGGTAGCCGCCACTACGGTTGAACTTGCGCGGCAGCAAGTCCAGGGTCAGGGTGAGCTTGTCCCCTGCAATCTCCACGTTATCAGCGCGGTAGACCTGCACCCACTGGTCCTGTTTGTTCAGGTCGAGCGCGAGGCCGGTCGGTCCCTTGACCAACGTGGCCCGGCCCATGATGTGCGCGGGCGTATGGTACGGCGAGCGGTCCTCCACCCGGCGGGCCCGCTCGTCCAGGCCCACGCTGACGAAGTCCCAGATGGCGCCGCCGATCAGGCGGGGATGGGCCCGGATCACGTCCCAGTAGTCATCCATGCCTCCGCCGCCGTTGCCCGCCACGGACAGGTATTCGTCCATGAAGGAAGGCCGCAGGTCCAGCGTATCCAGTCCATAGCCGATCTCATGCTCCATGGGCGAAGGATAACGCGGACCCACGATGTCCTCGGCCGGATGCTTGGGGGCATTGCCGCCGTACATCCAGAACCGCGTGGGATCCATGCGCTTGCCCTCGTTCACCACTTCGGCGATGTTCTGGCCTTCGCCGCTCTCGTTGCCGGCGCTCCATAAGAGCACGCTGGCATGGTTGCGGTCACGCAGCACCATCCGGCGCACGCGTTCCCGGTACATCGGGGTGAACTCCGGCATGTCGCTGACATACTCCGTGTCGTGCGACTCGTCGCCGGTCTCGTCGATAATATAGAGGCCGTACTCGTCGGCCAGCTCCAGATAGCGGTTGACCGGAGGATAGTGTGAAGTACGTACAGCGTTGAAATTGAACTGCTTGAGGATCTCCATATCCCGGCGTATCACCTCCTCGGTCATCCTGTGGCCCATGGACGGATGCTGCATGTGCGAGCATTCCGCACTGAGCTTGAGAGGCTGCCCGTTGAGGTAGAAGACGCCGTCGCGGATCACGGTTTTCTTGAAGCCGATCTTCTTGTGCACCGTCTCGACGACCGCGCCGTCTCCGTCCGTCAGGCGGAGCTCCAAGTCATAGAGGTCGGGGGTCTCGGAAGTCCATTTGCGCGGCGCGGCCACGCGGCTGCGCAGGCTGACCGTCTGCTGCGCAGCGTCGCGCAGATTCGCTGCCGGCGCCTCCATCCGGGCCACTTCCCTGCCCTCGCGGCTCACGATGCCCTCGACCCGGTAGCGCCCGACCCCGCCAGGGAAACTCCGGACCGTCACATTGACCGTCAGGTCGCTGTCCACGTAGTCTTCCCCGAAATCGGTGAGTACCTGCCAGTCCCACATACGGGCCTTGGGCGTGGCGTAGAGCCACACGTCATCAAAGATGCCCGCGAGGCGCCAGTAATCCTGGTCCTCGAGGTAATAGCCGTCACAGTATTTGAGCACGAGCACGGCCAGCGTGTTGCGGCCGGGCTTCACATACTGCGTGACATCGTATTCAGACGGCTCCTGGGCGCCCTCGTTGTAGCCGATGAGCGTACCGTTCACCCATACGAAACTCGCCGAGGCCACCTTCTCGAAGCGCAGGAAGACCTCGTCGCCGCGCCAGTCGCGCGGCAGGTTGAAGGATGTCCGGTAGGCGCCGGTGGGATTGAAGTCCAGCGGCGTATCAGGCACATCCACCGCGAAAGGGTCCTCGTCCGGCCGCGGGCGACGGCCTTTGTGCGGGAACGGCAGGGCGACGTTGCGGAATACCGCCTGGCCGAAACCCTGCATCTCCCAGTTGGACGGGACCTCGATGGAGGACCACTTCCGGTCATTATATCCGGAACGGAAGAAGTCGTGCGGCACCTCGCCGGGACATTCGTAATAGTGGAAGCGCCAGTTCCCGTTCAGACTGATACTCCGCTCCGGGATGTGGAAGGCCCTGCCCTCCTGCTGCCCGATCTCATAGATGGACAGGTTGTTGACGTAGTACGGTATGTCCGGAAAACCGTCCGGAAGGGTCCGGAATTCCTGGGCCGAGAGAGGTTGCGCCCACATGCCGGCGCCAAGGGTCAGGCAGATGGCAAACACCGCCAGGGGATGAGTATGGTATAGCATAGCGTCTTGTTTTTTTCCCCATAAAAATAGCAAAAATAACAAGACGCTCATCCGGTTTACGGTGGTTACTTGCTCTCCAGCAAACGCACAGGGCCGATCAGGCCGGCCTCCTTGAGCGGATAGTCCGCCGGATAGATCGACTGCACGCCCGGGGTGGTGCAGATCCGCTCCGGTGCTCCGGGCTGGTTGTCACCGACCAGACGGTTGATCCAGAGGTCCGCGACCTTGATCTCCAGGGCATTGTCCCCTTCTTTCAGGGCATCGGTCACATCCACGGTCCAGGGCGCCTTCCAGGCGGTTCCGCAGTACTGGCCGTTGACATAGACCTCGGCGATATTGCAGACCTTGCCCAGGTCGAGGACCGAACGGCCCTCCAGCTTGGAGGCAGAGAGCGTATTGCAGTAGGTGGCTACGCCGGAGAAGTATTTGATGCCGAACACATCCGACTCGGAGAAGGATTTCAGTTCCGGGAAGACGGCCTCGGCGGGAGCGCCGCGATTCTCCTGGAACTTCACCGTCCAGGGGGCGCTGACCGTCAGGACCTCACGCTCGACCGGCCGGGCGACGGTGCGGGAGGCTTCGCCCTTGCCGGCGAAGACCACGAAGACGGCGTCGTTGGGGACCAGGTGCAGGTCGACTTCCGTACGGCCGCCGGCGGTCCGGTAGGAGACTTCTTCCATCTTGCCGGTTTCGGCATGCCATACGGTCGGTTTCAGCCCGGACACACGGAACGACAGGGTCACGTCTCCCCCTTCGGAGAGGGGCTTGTTGACCCAATAGACTTGTGCGTCGCCGCAGTCGCGGTGGAGGTAGCGGAAGCTGCCGTCGATCTCGACGTCAGGCTGAACCCCGATCTCCTTGAGCACGGCAGGCAGGTCCGTGGATTCGTGGACGTTGGCGCGGCCGCTCTCCCAGATCTCCTTCACGAGCGCCTCGAACTCGGCCGGGTCGTCGGCGAGCGATGCGGCGTGGCTCGGGCGGACGCCGCCCAGCTGCACGCCGGCCTTCACCAGCGAAGCGATCTTGCGGAGCACGTCCGTGGACATGTAGTCGACATTGCGGTCCATCCAGAGCAGGCGGTACTCCGTCCTGCCGGTACGGGCCTGGATGCGACCGTCCTTCGTGGCGACCATCTCGTCCTTGAGGGCGGTCGGATTGCAGTAGTCCCACTGGTAGCCGGCCGGCACGCCGCTGCCGCGGCCGAACAGGGCGGTCACGTTGGAATCCTCCCCATAATAATAGAGCACATCGGCGACATTGAGACCGACCGAGAGGAGGTAGCTGGTGCGGGAGATGTAATCCACCCAGGCCCCGGCCATCTCGGCCCAGGTCTCGTGGCGGTTGAACCACTGGCCGATTACGTCGCCCATGCCGATGCCCGGCACGGTCTCGCGCGGCTGGTGTGCGCTTAGATGCACATAGAAGCGGTTGACGCCGTTCGCAAGTTCCTGGTCGGCTGTCTCCTTGAGGTGTTCTGGCGCATATTGGTACTGAAGCTGGTCGCCCCAAGTAGTCATGGACTCGGCAGCGACGTAGTTCTGTCCATAGATATGGGAGACGGAAGCAGACTCGCGCAAGTCGGCCTCCTGGTTGGTGCGGTTGACTTTGCCGTCCGGGCCTTTCGGAAGCCAGGGGGACTCCACCCACATGGCGCCCATCGGCACGCTGGCGGTCCGCTTGACATCCATGCCGTCCACGACATAGGCGCGACCCCCTTCATGGGATTCGTAGTAGCCGCCGACCATGCCGTAGTCCTTGCGGATGATCTCGGTCAGCTGGGCATAGCTGTCGGCGATCAAGTCGGCGATCGTCTCGCGCCAGTCGTGCAAGAAGCGCTCGCTTTCGTCGGCGGAGCCGATGATCTCACCGGCCAGCACGGGCATCCAGGCCTTCATATCGTAGCCGCGCAGGCGGGAGAAGCTTTCCAGCATCGCAGGCGTCCAGTTCTCATTCTCCGCCTCGAAGCTGTCGGTCAGCAGATAGCGGATGCCCTTGTCGCCCAGGAACCCCTTCGTGGCATCGCGATAGGTGTCGAGATAGACGTGGATGAAGCGGGAGAAGGCCACCGGATCCATCTTGTCGACCTCCAGGCCAAGGGCCTCGTCGGAAGCCGGATGGTTCACCTCGCCGGTGATGGACCAGGCGAAGCGGTAGATACGCCAGCGGCCTTCGGGCGCGCTCCAGCGGAGGCGGCCCGAAGCGTCCACTTTGTCCGTCAGGTCGACCACGTCAGCAAGTGCCGGGAAGATTTCGCTGGCGGAAGTCTGGGTCGCGGAATCCATCAAATTATTGGCAGCCGTGAAACCGGCCTTGTCCTCGGCGCGGTTGATGCGGCTGGAGGGCCAGACGACGAACTCGGAGATCTTCGTACCGGCCGGTGCGGCCTGTGCCGGACGACCGCCACCGACAGCGCCCATACCGGCCATGCCGCCGAAGTTCATCCCGCCCATGGGACGGGGCTGCGGGTTGCGGACCGTCAGGCGGAAATACTTCGCCGTGGTCTCCGGCACGCTCATCGTCGACTGGGAGGAACCGCCCCGGACATCGCAGACGCGGGTCCAGGCCTGGCCGTCCTGACTGCATTCGAGGGCATTCGCGGCAGGTCCGCCGCCACCCATCCCCGGAAAACCGCCGCCTCCGGCGAGGCCGACGACGCTCAGCGAGCGGACCGTCACGGCCTCGGGGAATTCGTACTGGATCCAGGCGAAGCCATCCTTGGCCGGAGGCAGGATGGCACCGTTGGTCACATCGTTGTCAGTCAGCATCGCGAGCGTAAAGTCACCGCCGCTGGCCGTTACCTTGGCATCCAGCGGAGACGCGGCCCCTTGCGGGAGCTTCACGGCCAGGACCGCGATCTCGCCGCCGGTCTCGGGGGCGTTCGGGTCAAAGCTGCGTCCGGAGGGAGCACCGTTCTGGAAGGCGCCGACCTTGGTGAAGGACGGGGGAAGTTGGACATCTACGTCGCCACCCCGGACTTCCACAGTACGCCAGACCAGTTTCTTCATACCTTCTTCGGGTTTAACCCAGGGGCCCGCCGTGGCACTGAAACCCGCACAGGAGGGAACCCCCATCTCCAGGTCGAGCGAATCGGCGAGCCGGGCTGCGAAGTACAGGCGGTCCTTCCAGACGTCGCTCATGTACTTGGCGTCTCCCTGGCTGCCACCGAGGTTGAACTGATGGAAACCGGCGATGCCGACCCGCTTAAACCAGTCGAAGTCGGCCCGGATGCCGGACTCGGTCACGTCATCCCCCATCCAGTGCCACCAGACACGGACGCGGGATTCTTTCGGAGGATTCTGGAAACCCGCCTGAAGTTCATCGATGGACATCTTGCGGGTTGCGACCCCTTTGTCGGCGCAGGAAGAAACCGCTGCCGCCAGGCAAAGGGTCGCGAAGAGAAGGACTGCTGTTCTTTTCATATTCGGGATAATGTTGATTGTTCCAAAAACTACCCCAAATGTAAGGCACTTCACGCGGAAAAGCCTTCCTGTATCTTCAAATAGCTTGTCAGATTCTTCAAAATTCCCGCTGATTTGCCAAGCGGTCCTCCATGTCTTTGAACATCAGATAGGTATCGATCCGGGCATAGACCCGCACCGCGCGCCCGGCGCGGCTGAAATCATAGCGACCTTCCTCAGTCACGAAAGGCGCGGGGGTCTGTACGAAATCGCTCGAGGCCGTGTCCGGCTCGAAGAAGGTCTGCAGGCTGCTGAGCAGCACCAGCGGGCTGTCGCCCAGGCAGTAGGCCGCCCCGGCAGAGAAGCGGCGCCAGCGCTCCAGGCTCTCCATCAGGTAAGCGCCGACCGGGCCCAGCGGCCGGATATGGCGCTCCATGCTCGCAAAGCTGTAGAGGCACTGGCGGTACACATCACGCGGCACCTGCCAGAGGCGCACGGAACTCTCATTGAACAGGTAGCGTGCTGCAGGGATATCCAGATTGAGGTTGTATTCCACCTCGGAGATGCCGCCCCAGGGCTGCGGATGCCCGAAGGGGTACTCCTGCCCGCCGATCCAGATGACAATCATATTGGGAGCGATGTCCGGGGCAAGCAGCAGGGCGCTGGAAATATCCGTCAGCGGGCCGCCCATACAGACGAAAAGCGGACGCTCCGGGGTGCATTTGCGCGCCTCTTCGATGATGAGCCGCGCCCCCTCGGAGTCCTGCGGTACGTCCGGCCGTTCCATTTTGGCGGAAGCCCCTTTCGCCACCGCGAAACGGCCGGACAGGCCCATGACCTCCAGCAAGTCCTTCGCCTTCTGCACGGAAGCCGCCGCCTGGTCGCCGCGTCCCATCGGGCCGCCGCCCCCGCCCACGTGGGCACCGATGATGCCCCGCAGGTCCACGCTCTCGCACAGCAGCTGCTGCGCCAACGCAAAAAGGCCGTCCGGATCCCCGGACAGGTCATTGTCCACGATTACTTTGGCACGCCGATCGCCCTGCGGGCCCGGCTGCGCCGCCAGGGGCCCCGCCCCCAGCAGCAGGGCGCCGCAGAGCAGCGCCGCACATATCATTTTCTTTTTCATTCCGTGATTGTCAAAACCGTTCTGGCATAGCGGGTCAGGACGGGTGTGCCACTGTCCGTGACCTCGCAGATGAAGTGCAATGTCGTGCCGGGCGTGGCTCCCTCGGGCACGGTAATCCGGGCCTCCGCCTGTCCGGGCGCAGCGATCGCTGCTTCCAGCGGGCAGGTGCCGGCTTCCCGGTACTGCCACCAGCGCAGGGTCAGCGCGTCGCTATTTGGATCGGTCGCCGCCACGCGGACGGTCACGGTCTCCCCCGGCTTCGCCGTCATCATGAAGGGCGTCTCCAACCGCACGGCCGGCTGATGGTTGGCTTCCTCCGGCGACAGGATGGTCCAGCTCATGCGGGCCGCGAAGTCATTCTGGAAGGCCTGCGTCCAGCGGGCCATCGGCCGGAAATAGGCCGCCACCTGGGCTTCCGTCGCCGGAATCTCCCCTTTCAGCGTCAGCCGTCCCCAGGTGTTGGCGCTGGAAATGCGGCCTTCGGGATACGTCCAGGTGCTGTCCGGCACGGGATCCATCCACACGTTATCGCGGACACGCGTATAGCGTCCGCCCCAGCTGCCCCAATCCGGGTGCTCCGGGTCATTCATTCCCGTCGGGATGACGTACATATAGGAAGGCGAATCCCCTTCCGAACGGAAGTCTCCTTCCACGACGGGGAAGGCGCCCTCGCGCGGCGTGTCGGAGACATTCGTGGGATTGAACCATTCACCCTCCAGACAGGCCCGGTAGGTAGCGCCGAGCGGCCCGGCACCGAGGATCCATTTCTTCATCCAGGCGCTCTCCAACCAGGGCCAGTTCTCCCGGGGCTGCGCCGTATGCCAACGGTACGCGATGGCCTCGAACTGGTCGCTGATGATCACCAGGATGCCATATTTCTCCCAATGCGGCCGGATATAACTCTGGTAGGTGGAATCCTGCTCCCAGATGTTGTAGAGGCGCAGACGGTCCGCCACTTCCTGCATCCGCCCGGGATGTTCCTCCTCGATGGTCTTGAGCGCGCGGGCGAGCGTGTTCACCCCGCCCCAGGCCTGGATCCAGACCGGGCGCGGGTCGCTGCGGTCCAGCAGGACCTCCACGATGCGCTGCGAGCCCGGCGTGACCTGCTCCATCTCCCCTTCCGCATCCACGTTGCCCAGATAGCTGCGTGCGCGCAGGAATTCCGGCGACGGATAGCGGGCGTCGTGCTTCACGAGGTTCGGATAGACCTGGGCATATGCGCCCATCACGGTGTCCATCCAGTCGTCGCCCGCCCACTTGTGACCGCGCCAGTGGTACTGCGAACTGCTGGTGATGATGGCCTCCACATCCCATTCGTTGCAGTAGAGCAGGAAGCGGACCAGCGAGCATTCGTCATCGATCTCGCCGTCCGTCGTCACGATGACGCGGGGGCGCTGCGGCTCCTGCGGGCCGGGCGCGGAGCACCCTGCGCCGCATAGCAGCGCAAGGCATCCCAGGAATAGAAAAATCTTTTTCATCTTCCACAAAGATAGCAAATCGGCTGCAAGAATCCGCTATTCCGACACAAGGGTATTGACCGATCCGGCCGGTAGTTCGAAGGTCCGGGTCCGGCCGGCAAGTTCTACACTGACCGTCTTCGGGGCAGCCTCCTTGTTGGCGAGCAGCAGCACGGTCCGGCCGTCGGGGTTCAGGAAGCCCAGGGCCTCTTCGTAACTGCCGCCCAGGTCCAGCACCCGGGCACCGGGCTGCACGTAGTGGCTGGCGTGCTTGAGGATGTAATATTCCGGCGTATAGCGGAAGGTGTGCGCCTGCTTGTCCACGGCCACGAGCGAGTTCTGGCTCCAGCCCCAGGTGCTCACGCCCCCGTCCAGCAGCGAAGTGTTCCAGTAGAAATAGCCGCTCACGCCGTTTTTCAGATAATGGCGCATCAGGTCCCAGGCATGCATCGCGCCCGCCCAGTCGTTGCTGCCGTTGCCGCATTCCTGCTCCGTCTGGTAGCAGGGCAGCTCCGGATGGCGCCGGTGCAGCTCGGGCAGGGCGTCCTTGCCCGCCCACTGGAAGCCCATGCCGCTGATATACGGCCCGGCCTTCGGATCGGTCAGGATGCGGTCCCACATCTCGGGATCGGCGCGCTCGATGGTGCCCAGCCACACCTCCACGCCACGTTTCTGCATTTCAGGGCCGAGATAAGCGACGAACTGAGCGAGGCCCTCCGGGGTCCAGGTGCAGGCGGGATACCACTGGGCGGAATTCGGCTCGTTCTGAGGCATCACCATCCGGATGTCAATCCCTTCCGCGCGGTAGGCGTCGATGAATTTGCCGAAGTAGCGGGCATACGCTTCGAGGTACTCCGGCTCCAGCCGGAAGGCATCCTGGCCCTCGCGGATCTGGGCATCGAGCGGGAGTCCGTTGTCCGGCAGCATCGCCGGGTTCATCCCGAAGGAAGAGCCGCCCGTGGCGCGCACGTCGTCGGGACGGTCGCTCCGGTTTTTCATCATCTGCTCGAAGCGCTGCTTGATGGGCAGTGTGGAGGTATTGGCGTAGTAGCCGTTGACCTTCATCCACGCCGGCGGGCACCAAGGCGAGGCCCAGAGGCGCAGGTCCGGCCGGACGGCGAGCGCCGCCCGGATGAAAGGCAGGAGCGTCTGCTCATCATGGGCGATGGAGAAATGCTCCAGCCCCAGGTCGCCCGGGGTATCGTCGTAGGAATAATAATCCACCGAGAAATCATTGGCGCCCACGGGCATGCGCGCCATCGTGAGGCCCAGCCCCTCCGGGGAGAAAAGATCCCGGATGATCCCCGTGCGGTCCGCCTCGGACAGTTCGGACAGGGAGGTCCAGCCCAACTCGTTGAAGCAGGTGCCGAAGCCCTCCACGGTCTGCAGGGTCTTCGCGGGGTCCACGACCACGCTCTCCCCCGCTCCGCCATCAGCCTTTGCCGCCGGGACGGTTTGTACGGTCCAGGGCGACTCGAAGGTCGTGCTGACCCATTCCGTCTTGTCCTGGCTGCAGGCGGCGAAGCCCAGCAGGGCGGCTATAGAAAAGAATAATGTCGGGATGTACTTCATGCTTTGCGTATTTGATACAAATATAAGTCCTCCCAGCGGACTTTGGCATCGCGCTATCTTCAAAACAGTTGGCACTATCTTCCCAGATACTCTCCCGGCGTGAGCCCGGTGACTTTCTTGAAGACACGGTTGAAGTGGTGGACATACTCAAAACCCAGCAGACGGGCGGTCTCGCTGACATTGTGTCCCTGCATCAGGAGAGCCTTCCCCTTCTCAACAACAAAGGCATGAATGTAGCTGATGGCAGTCCCGCCGGTGGACTTCCGGATCAGATCACCCAGATAATGCGGCGAATAGGCCAACTCCGCAGCACAATACCGGACCGTCGGGACGCCCTGTTCCAACTGTCGTTCCCCTGCATAATAATCGAGAAGCAGCTGGTGGAAACGCTTGAGCATATCGGAAGAATCCCGCTCTCCGGATGGTACCTGCCGCAGGTAGATCCGCTTGCAGTATTCCAGGATCGCATGCAGGCAGCCCTGAAGCACGCCCCGCAGTGCCGGGCTATCTTCGTGTTCCTGGATTTCGTCGCGCATCTGACTGATCAACGAGTAGATCCGCTCTCTTTCCGAAGGATCCATCAGCAGGGATTGGCTATAATAGTAGGAGAAGAACGGGTATCCTTCCATGGTTTTCTCCCAGGCAGTCCCTTGGCACAGCTCCGGGGACCAGAGGAGCACCCATCCCTTCCGCGTGATCAGTTCGCCGTTGTCCTCCACGCCACCGATCTGGCCCGGAGCAACGGCGATGATGGACGGGCCGCTGGTCTCGTACATCTTCATCCCGTAGGAGATGCCCTTGACGAACTCTTCCTGGATGAACAGTCCATACACGCTGTACCGGTTCAAACTGCGGCGGAAAGGGCCCAGTTCCTCGTAGCGCAGGATGCATACGAGCGGATGAAGCGCAGGCGCATGGACATAAGCCGCGTAGTCGTTCGGATTGGTTATCTGCAAAACCTTATTCATTCACAAAACACTGATTAACAATCACACAAAATTAACAAAAAACCACAAAATCGGTTAAAAATCGGCAATTATTAGTTATAGTCCATCCATTAGGACAAGCTATCTTTGTAGACAAAAAAAACGACCATGGATATCAATCGACCTATCAATCGCAGGAAAGCCCTCAAGGTCATGGGCCTCGGCGTGTTTGCCGCCAGCCTTCCCTCCCTCCCATCCTTTGGCAAGGCTCCAAAAAACAAGAAGACCAAGCGCCTGCTGTTCTTTTTCTCCGCGACAGGCAACAGCCTGTACATCGCCCGGCAGATCGGCGGAGAAAAGGCCACCCTTTTGAGCATTTCGCAGGAGATTCACAACGAGAATCCCGTCTATGAGGCGGAGGAGATCGGCTTCGTCTGCCCGATCTACTGCTTCATTCCACCGGCCATCGTCCAGGATTTCATCGCCCGCTCCACGTTCAAGGCCGACTATTTCTTCACCGTCGGCACGTATGGCGCCCATAGCACGATTTTCCCGGAGTTCGTGGAGAATTTCGCCCGGGAGCACGGCGTGCATATGAACTACATTTCCACAATCCAGATGGTCGATACCTACCTGCCGTTCTTTGATGCAGCCAGGGAAATGGCAGACCCGAAGCTTCAGCGGATCCCCGAGCGCCTCTCAGCCGTGACCGCGGACATCAACAGCCACAAGAACTACATCCAGCCGGTCACACAGGAGGACCGCATGATGTGCGAAGGGTATTACCGCATGTCCGGGAGGGACCGTCAGCGCCCGACTTCGACCCGTTCCGAGAAGATCGTCTTCGCCACGGACGCCTGCATCGGCTGCGGCGTCTGCACGGGGGTCTGTCCCCACGGCTCCTGGAAGGTGATTGACGGGCATGCCGTGCCTGAAGGAGACTGCGAGAACTGCCTGGCGTGCGTACACAACTGTCCACAGAAAGCCATCTCCATCATTCCGACTCCTCCGGAACCGCAGGAGCCCAACCGGAACGCCCGCTTCCGCAATCCCCATGTCACCATCGCCGACCTGATCAAAGCCAACAACCAGCACTGATTCATATTGCACACTACGAAGAAGCCGCCCGGGTTCGGGCGGCTTCTTCGTGTGTTATAGAAGGATTTAGAGCTTGGCGACGAGTTCGCTGATCATCTTCATCTGCTCGGGGATGCGGATGTGCTGCGGGCATTTGGGCAGGCAGGCGTTGCAGCTGATGCACGCGTCGGCCCGGGTACCGTCCGCAAGTTCGTCGTAGAGCTTGAGGAAGGCTTTCTTCTTCTTGCCGAAGTCCTTGCCTTTCTTGTCCGGATCCGGGATGCTGAGCTGGTCGCTCGCCGTGTTGAAGGCCCGGAAGTTGCCCGGGATGTTGACCCCGTGCGGGCAGGGCATGCAGTAGGAGCAGGCCGTGCAGGGAATGTGGATGTTGGACTTGTAGAGGTCGGCGACCGTCTGCATGAAGTCCATCTCCTTCTGGTCGAAGGGCTCGAAGTCCGTGAAGATGGAGACGTTCTCCTTGAGCTGCTCCATGTTGGACATGCCGCAGAGGGTGATCATCACGTTGGGGAGGCTCCCGACGAAGGTGAGCGCGTTGCCGGCCGGGGTCAGTTCCGGATGACGGGCGCGCATCACGCCGGCGATGGCGTCGTTGACATTGGCAAGGGCGCCGCCCTTGACCGGCTCCATCACGAGCACGGGGATACCCTTGGCCGTGAGGGTGTTGTAGAGGAATTCCGAGCTGGTCTCCCCGAGCGAGGGACCCCAGTTGGACGGCATGTCCTTCCAGTCGGCATAGTTGAGCTGGATCTGCACGAATTCCCAGTCATAGAGGTCGAGCATCGGCGGGAGCGTCTCGTTGCTGCCGTGGAAGGAGAAGCCCAGGTGCCGGATCCGCCCGGCAGCCTTCTGCTCCAGGATGTAGTCGAACACGCCGTTGTCCCGGAAGCGCCGGTTGAACTCGTCGACGCTGCCCACGCTGTGCAGCAGGAAGAAATCGACATAGTCCACCTGCAGGTTCCTAAGGGAATTTTCGAACATCTGTTGCGCCGCCTCCAGCGTAGGTGCCTGGGGGCCGAAGGCCATGTTGGACATCTTGGTGGCGATCTTGTAGGACTCGCGCGGGTGGCGGCTCAGGGCCTTGCCCGTGACGACCTCGGACTCGCCGTAGGCCGGTGCCGTGTCGAAATAGTTCACGCCGTGGGCGATGGCATAGTCGATCATCGCATTCACGGCCTCCTGGTCCAGGCGTCCGCCGTGGCCGAAACCGGGACCGCCTCCCTCGGCGGGAAGCGACGGGAGGCGCATGCACCCCAGGCCGAGCAGGCCGAGGGTCTCCCCCATCTTGCTCCAGGTCCGGGTATCGACCTTGGAGCCTTCCGGCGCCTCCGTCCAGGGGACGGCGGTCACATCGGAAGTATTCTGCCCACCACCGGAGCAGGATTGAAGGATCGGATTGGCGGCCATCAGGCCGACGCCGGCGAAGAACATCCCCTTGAGGGCTTCGCGGCGGGATATCTTGTCATTCATAGCGGTATTTTTATCTATACAAAGATAGAAATAAGTGGGGATACTTATATACTATCGGGTTTCCCTGATCAGGCGTTTGGCGGCTTCGGTGATCTCCTTCTCGGCGTGGCCAGGCTGGAGCCGGGAGCCGATGACCTGGAAGGTCAGGTGGCTGGCGGCATTGTCCGAATAGATGTAGCCGGACTCGAATGGGCCGTCGGCGAGCGCCACGATCATCAGCTTGGAGGCAGGCAGTTCGTGCTTGAGACGGAGGCCGATCTCGGTATAGATCTCACCGCTGACGCTCACAAGGGCGATGTCGCCCAGACGCACCAGACCGACACCGATGTGCACGTCGTCAGCCGGCTCGTAACCCGGATCGTAGTTCTCGCGGCCTGTGGTGTCCAGCCGGCGGCGGCCCGGCACCGCGATAACGGTCTCGGCGCCGCGGATGGCGGGGTCGACCTCATATTGCGTATCGAAGAGCATGATCTCCAACGCCTTGAAACCCACGGCGTTGCCGAGCATATGCACGTACTCGTCCTTGCGGTCCACCATCGCCTTGTGGATGGCAGCCTGGTCCGCAGGAACGGCCTTGGTGCTGAGGTCCAGCGCGCCGCGCGTGGCGCGGTGCGGACGGCGGACGCCCTTGACCTGCTCCGTCTCCTGGAAGATGTCGGTATAGGCCAGCGCCGGGTTCACGTCGCCCGAGGCGCTCTGGCTGAACACGGCCACGGTCTGCTCGCCGAACACCTTCTCGATCAGCGCGCAGGCGTCACCGGGGAAATCCGCGCTCACCACGCCGCTCATGAAGAAGTTGACCGGATGCATCCCGTAATTCATATACACCGCGATCGGAACGTCGTCCTCGCCCAGGAAAGAGATGACCGTCAGGTCCTTGCTGGCCGGGGCAGACCAGTTGGGGCCCTGTTCCCACTCCTGGAACTCGTTGTAGTTGTCGCGGTTCACATTCAGGTCCAGGGCACGCCTGCCATAGCCCACGCGGGCGGGCCGGGCGGCCGCCTTGGCATCGCAGACGGCCTTCACGATGGCAGCCTGGATCTGGGGCTCCGTCGGGATGTTGTCCCGGCCAATGCCGGCGGTGCCGCCGCTATGCGTGTGGGTACTTGAGATGATGACGTTCGCCGCCGGCACACCGGCCTTGGCCCCGATCTCGCGGATGACCCCGTCCAGGGCGTGGCAGTGGGTATCCATGCTCACGATGGCCGTCGAATTGCGGCCGTCGGAAGCGTAGATCGCCCGGACGTAGAGTTTCCCGCGGATGATGTCCGACGGGCGCTGGAGGTCGCTCACGGACGGGGTGATGTCCACCTTGGCCCCTCCGGCCACGAAAGACTGCGCCGAGGCGCTGAACAGTCCCGCACTCAAAAGCAGGACGACAGTAAGGATTCTTCTCTTCATATGGCTTTGATTATCATTGATTCCTGTATTCCGGTCATTTACCGCGGAGCTGCTGCCGCTCCGCCTTGCGCAGAGCGCGCTCGCGTTCCGCAGCCTCGTGCGCGACCTTGGTCGTGATCGAGATCACCCCGTTGGCGCCCCGGGAGCCGAAAGAGGAGGCTCCCGAGTCCTTGAAGACCTGTACGGAATGGATCTCGTCGGGGCGGATCGTCTCTATCTGGGAATATTCCACACCATCCACCAGGAACAGCGGTTCCCCTTCATCCCCCAGGAGGGAACGGTTGCCGCGGATCTGGATATGCGGACGCTGGCCGGCACCGGAGGTGTTGCCCACCTCCACCCCGGGCACCTTGTTGCGCAGGTAACTGAAAATGTCGCTGTAGACCTGCTCCTCCGCCTCCGAGACCGAAACTTCAGAGACGGTGAGCGCGTTGCTGTTGCGGTCGACGGTTCCATAGACGACATTCATCTCGTCGTCCCGGTTTCCGGAAGACAAGGTACGGGAAGCCGCGCAGCAGACCAGCAAGGCGACGGCGCCCAATAGGATAATTATTCTCTTCATACACAAACAAAATTAACAAGTCCGTCCTTTCCCGGATTTGCAGAATCTTCAGATTAGATGGCCGTCTCTTCAAAACGGCAGGGATGGCTGCCAGTCCAGCCGGACCCGGCAGCCATCCCTGCATTTGAAAGGAGAAACCGTTATGGCTCGAGGCTAGTTTTTCTTCTCCCAGCCATAGTTGTTCTTGATCTGGAGATCCTTGTTGAGGGTGATCACGTTGAACGGGATCGGGAACAGGGTCCACTCGGGGAACGTCTTGCCGGCAAGCACGGGGATGTCTTCGGTACCGAAGGAGTGCTTCTCAAGCTGGCGCTTCATCGTGTCGTTCGAGCCGGGGCCGTCCTGTCCGCCCTTGCCCATACGCATCAGGGTCGGCCAGCGCATCTCTTCCCAGTCCAGCTCACGGGCACGCTCGTCAAGGATGGTGAAGAGGGTCACCTCACCGGCGGTGTACATCTTCGTCGCCTTGGCGCGGGCGCGGACGGCATTCAGGTCATCAGCCGCTCCGGCGGCGTCACCCTTGCGAAGCTTGGCCTCGGCACGGATCAGATAGGTCTCGGCGCTGCGGGCGATGTACCAGTCACGGCCATACTGATAGAGGTACTTGACACCCATACCGGAGGAATGGTCGAGGTTCCAGCCCCACTCGTCCCAAGTCGTATACTTGCAGGAGACGCGGGCGTGATAGGCGCGGTCGGCCACCATTTCCTTGGTCGTTTTCTGCAGGTAATACGGACTCTTCTGGTCCATCACGACAGGCGTCCAGCGGACGATCTGGGAGTTACGGATATCGTCCTCGAACTCACCTTCCCAGATATCCTCGTCGATGTAGTCCATCGTGGCGATCATTCCCCAGGAGCCGGTCAGATGGAGACCCAGCTGCTGGCCGGGGAAGAGCTTGCCGTCGATGTGCTCTCTCCACGGACCTCCGGTGGAACCGGCCGCGAAATTCTCAGCCTGGTATTCCTCGGACCAGGTCGCATCACGATAGGCCGGGCCACAGGTCACGCCGAACACGTTGCGGCTGCCCCCGTTGACGGAGTATAGGTCATAGGTCGGCTGGACATAGATCATCAGGGACTCGGTGTTGCCGGCAGGGTTGTAGGCATAGTTGCCGATCTGGAAGAGATCCCAGTAGACGTTTCCTTCCGGATTGTAGCGCGGCACACCGTTGTCGGGAATGCCTGCAGGCTGCGTGCCCTTTTCGCTACGGGAACCGAAACGCTCCATCACCAGCGGATGGGCAGCGATGGTGGCGTTCGCCGCCGTGATGGCAGCATCGTAATCAGCCTTGGAATCGGTTTCGATGCCACGGGCGAGCAGCGCCTCGGCCAGGAAGTGGTTGGCAACGCCCTTCGCCACACGGCCGCTCTGTTTCGGATAGTCAGGCAGGTCGTCAACAGCGGCCTTCAGGCAGTCTATGGCATAGTCATACGTCTCCTTGCGGGATGTACGCTCGTAGTCGAATTTCAGTTCCTCGGACAGACGCTCCTGGATCATCACGCCGCCGAAGAGTTCTCCCAGACGGAGGTAAGCCCACCCCTTGAGGAAATTGGCCTGGGCGGCCAGGTATTTGGCTTCCGCAGGATCGATGTCCTTGATGACATCCAGGCCGTCGAAAACCAGGTTTGCGTATGCAGCAAGCTGGTACAGGGAGTTCCAGGCACCCAGCAACGTGCCGTCGTTGGTCTGCAGGGACCAATAGTTGTTGAAACCACCGGTCGCACCGCTTCCGCGGGTCCCGCCAAGGACGTCAGCACCGTCACCATGAAGGAAATTGGATGCGGCATCGCCGCCGCCGGCCCAACCATTGTTGTAAGAGTTCATCAGGTTGAACTTGTTGTAGGCCCTGACAAGGGCGGCATCAACCTGGGATGCTTTCTCGAAGGCGTTTTCCTTCGTATAGACGGTCTTCGGCTCTTCCGTGAGGAACAACTGGTCGTTGCACGCATTGAAGACAGGAAGCGCTGCGATCAGACCCATCACAAGATATATTGTCTTTTTCATATAGCTCAAATTATTAGAATCTGACGTTGATACCAAAGGTATAGGTCCTTCTCAGCTGCTGGCTGTACGGGTTGCGGACCTCGGGATCGGAGTACTTCCAGCCCGGAGCGATGAAGAACAGGTTGCCACCGGCCACATAGATGGAAGCGGAGGACAGGCCGATGCGCTTCATCCAGTCACCGCGAAGCGTATAGGAGAGGTTGACATCCTGCAGACGGACGAAACCATACTTGGCGATGTAGGTCGGGTTACCGGCCACATTGAACACCTTCGGATAGAAATCGCTCGGATTCTCTTCGGTCCAGTAAGGATGGTTGATCGAGTTGAGGGACATCATGCCTTCGCTGTAGGCAAGCAGGGCGGCGTTGTTGATGGCACGACCGTACATACCTCCGGAGAACACACCATTGAACATCATGTACAGGCTCCAGTTCTTCCAGGTGAGGTTGGTGTTGAGGCTGGCGCGGAACGCTTCCTGACCATAACCGAGGATCTTGCGGTCGGCTGGCGTGATCTTGGGATCGTCATCCAGGTTCTCGTTCTTCATATCACCGGGCGTGACACTGTTGATCTGCATATACTCAGTATCGGTCTTCTGGACGATACCGATATTGTGGTAGCCGTAGATCGGATTGAGCGGTTTGCCGAAGAAGCGGTTGTTCACCGGGTCATCCTGCTCGTCGCCACCTTCAATCTCCACGAGTTTGTTGCGGTTCATCGTGAAATTCACGTTCACATCCCAATGGAAATCACGCTTTTGGATGATGTTGTAGCGCAGGGAGGACTCGATACCCCAGTTGTCGACGCGGCCCAAGGTGGACTGCTGCTGGGTAAGGCCTGCGGTCATCACGGGAATCTCGCGGGGAACGATCTGGTCCGTGGTCTTGGACTTGTAGGCATCCAGTTCCCAGTGCAGGCGACGCTGGAAGAGATCGGCCTCAAATCCGCCGTTCCAGGACATCGTGGTCTCCCAACCGAGCTCAGGGTTGCCCAGACGCGTCAGGGCCTCACCGAAGATCGGCTTGCCACCGAAATAGCCGACATAACCGCCCGACATACCCATGGCGATATTGGAAAGGGTCTGGTAAGGAGCCAGGCTCTGGTTTCCGTTCTTACCCCAGGATAGTTTCAATTTGAGATAATTCACGACGGGAACCTTGAACCAGGGTTCATCGGAGATCGTATAGGCGACACCGAAGGCGGGGAAAGTACCCCACTTATGGCCGGAACCGAAGACGGAAGAACCGTCACGGCGCACGGAAGCGTTGAAGTGATACTTGTTCTTGAAGGAATAGTTCACACGGGCCAGGTAACCCACATCCGTATGGAGGGTGTAGGAGATGGATGTGATCTTGTGGGTGCCGGCGTTGGTGAGCCCGTAGAAGCCGAGCGTGGTGTTGCCGATGCCGGAGAAGTCGGAGCCGGAGAAGGCCTGTGCTTCGGCCTTGCTGGCGTCGCGGGTGTACACGAGGGTGGCATTGATGTAATGCTCACCGAGGTCACGCGTGTAGGTGAGGATGTTGTCGAGGACCCAGGAGATGCTCTTGGAGGTGGTGATGGAACCGCTGGCCTGGGAGAGATACTTGTCGAACACCTCGGTGGTGTACTCCGTATCCGTCGGCTGGATCAGGTTCTTTTCGTGGGTGAAAGAACGGTTCTGGTTGTTGCGGATGCTATAGTTGCCCGTGATCTTGTAGCTCAGGCCCTTGATCCAGGGGAACTTGATCTCGATGTTGCCGCCGAGGGTGGAGGCATTGCCGCGGGACTCGACATCCCGGCCGTTGTAGACATCCCAAAGCGGGTTGGTTGCGGTCTCCTGCGTGGGACCGATAATATATTTACGGTAGCTGCCGTCGGGCATCGTAGGCTGGCCGTAAGGAGAGAATGCACGGCTGTAGGAAGGACGGACGCCGTCATCCTGCGTGGCGGACCAGTTGAAGTTGAGACCCGCGGAGATATTGTCCGTGATGTGGGTAGTCAGACGGGCGGTGACGGTCTCACGGATGAATTCATTGCCCTTGATGAAGTTGGTGTTGTCGCCATAAGAGACGCCGAACAGATAGTTCATCCGGTCGCTTGCTCCGGAGACATTGAGGGAATAGTCCTGCTGGACACCGAGCTGCTGGACATACTGGTACCAGTCCGTCTCTCTGCCGGCCAGGTAGTTCTCACGCTCCAGCTCACTCATCCAGGAGATGTTGCGTTGGCCGGTAGCATCCTTCTGCGGGAGCTGGCGGCGGTCATTCATCATCGTGATGTACTCCTCGCCGGTGCGCAGCTTCGGCGTGTAGTTCTGCTGAACGAGGGAGAGGGTTCCGCGGAAGTTGATCATCGGCTTGCCGACCTTTCCTTTCTTGGAGGTAATCATGATCACGCCGTTGGCGGCCTGGGAACCATAGGATGCCAGGGAAGTTGCATCCTTCATCACGCTCATGCTCTCGATGGTGCTCGGGTCGATGTCGGTCAGACGGCCCTGATAGATGACACCGTCAAGGACAATCAGCGGTGCAGAACCGCCGCTGATGGACTTCTGGCCACGGACCTGGACGCTCGGGCTGGCGCCCGCGAAACCGGACTGGCTCATCTGGACACCCGTAGCCAGACCGCGGAGCATTTCGAGCGGGCTGGTATGCGGCACGGCGGAGACGGCGCTTTCACCCACGTTGTGGGTCTGGACGGAGCCCGTGAAGTTGGTGCGCTTGACCGAACCGTAACCGATGACCACGGTGCTCTCGAGCATCTCGCTGTCATCCTCGAGGACGATCTCGAAACGGGTCTGGTTGCCGACCGGGACCTCTACGGTCTTGTAGCCGATCGAGGAGACTTCAAGCACCGCCCCTCTGGGGACTGTCAGTTCGAACTGGCCCTCAAGGTCGGTAGCAGCTCCGGTGGTCGTACCTTTGACGACCACGCCGGCGCCGAGAAGCGGTTCGCCATTGGCGTCAACCACTTTTCCGGTGATCTTGGTACCTTGGGCCATTGCAGCCACGCAGGTGGTCAAGACCGCCACGAGAAGAAGCAAAAGTTTTCTTTTCATAAATGAATAGATTGTTATTGATTGGAATTAGTTTGCGCTAATCTTACGTTTGCAAAGTTGTCCAAATGGCGCAAGAAAGGCGTTGCATTTCTTTCGGAAAACCTTGCAAAATCTTCAAACCCTCATCTGGGACTGCTCAGAGCCCGGTACAACAGAGAGAGCAGGATGCCGGCGGCAGCCAGCACCGCGGCGATAACGAAGGCCGTGGAATAGCTGCCGGAGGAAGCGAGGATGCTCCGGCAGACCGTCGGTCCGAAGTAACCGGCGAGGGCGAAGCCGATGAACATGATGCCGTAGTTGACACTGTTGTGGCGCGGGCCGAACTGGTCGGCGGTGAAGCCCGGGTAGATGCCCATCAGGGCGCCGAAGCACAGGCCCACGAGCGAGACGCCCGCGAAGAAACAGAAATGTCCGCCCGGTCCGGTGAGCAGTAAGAGAGCGAGGCCGGCGATCTCCACGACGAAGGCGCCGCGCAGCACGGCCACGCGGCCGAAGCGATCGGAAAGGGTCCCGGCAAGGATGCGGCCGCCTACGTTGAAAAGCGCCAGTACAGAGACGGCGGTTGCGGCGAGCGCCGGGGTCATCCCGGTCATCCGCTGGGCCATCGGGGAGGCCTGCGAAGTGATCATCAGGCCGCTGAAGGCGCCGCAGAGCAGCATGGTCAGCATCAGGTAGAAGACGGGATCGGAGAGCATTGCACGCCAGTCCTTGCCCTCCGCCTTACCGGACCGCGGTCCGGCAACGGCGGCAGGGGCGGCGCTGATGAAAAGGCTGCTGACCAGGATCACGGCCAGGAACGCACCGCCGAGGATGAAGAACGTGCGGTCCACGCCCACGGAGCCGATCAGGGCGTTGGCGACGGGCGGCACAATCACGCTGCTCAGGCCATAGGCCGCCGTCGCGATGCCGCCGGCGAGACCCCGCTTGTCCGGGAAGAACTTCACGCAGTTGCTGATCGTTGCGCCGTAGGCCATGCCGAGGCCGAGGCCAAGCACCAGGCCATAGCTGACGATCAGACCGCCGACGCTCCGGGCGAAGCCGCTCAGGATCATGCCGAGGCCGAACATCGCCCCACCCACGAGAATCACCCGGCGCGGGCCGAACTTATCGTTGATGAATCCGCCGGAGATCATCGTAATGGGGCCGACGGAGTTGGCTACCGTAAACACGATGGCGAGGTCGGCCGCCGTCAGGGGCCGGCCCAGCAGGGCGGACAGCTTCTCCGCCAGCGGGGCGGCAAACACGCTCCAGGCATAGATGGAGCCGATGCAGAGGTTCACCAGGCAGCTCGCTGCCAGGACGATCCAACGTTTGTTTTCTTTCATATGTCAAGGGCTGCGTGATAGGCTTCGTAAATGGCACGGGTGATGTTGGCGGGTCGGATGCAGTCACCGATCTCCCGCACCCAGGGGGCGCTGCGACGCAGGGCCTCCACATCGTCACGGTTCGCCCGCTGCCCGACGGCGCAGACCACGGTCGTGCCCGGGACCAGCACCTCGCTCCCATCGGCGGTTCGGCAGACGACCCCTTCCGGTGTGATCCGCTGCCCGGCGAGGCCGGTGTGCGCGGTCACATAGCGGTCGATCTGCTTCATCAGGATGGGCCGGTGACGGATGTTGCAGTCCGGGGCCAGGGTGTCGCGCATCTCCACGAGATGCACCTTCTTCCCTTCCATCCCGAGGTGTACGGCACACTCGCAGCCCGCCAGGCCGCCGCCAAGCACCACGACGCTGTCCCCCACCTCGTCCTTGTGCAGATAATAATCATTGACGATCACCACGTTGCGGCTGTCGATCCCCGGGATGGGCGGCACGAGCGGCCGGGAACCGACCGCGAGGATCAGCGCATCGGGCGCCTCCGCAGCCACGTATTCCGGAGTTACGGGCGTATTCAGCCGGATTTTCACCCCCGCTTCGCGGGCCTGGCGCTCCAGCGTGAGCCCCAGTTCGTACATTTCCCGTTTGAAGGGGATGGCCTCCTCAGCCTTGAGGATGCCCCCAGCGCGGTCTGATTTCTCGCAGAGAATTACCTTGTGCCCACGCTGGGCGGCGGTCAGGGCAGCCTGGAGGCCGGCCACACCGCCGCCGGCCACCAGCACCTTCTTCGGCCGGGCGGCCGGGGTCACTTCCATACCCTCCAGTTCGCGGCCGACCAGCGGATTGACCGCACAGCGGCGCGTGCCCGTGGTGGGCCGCTCCGCCATACAGGTGAAGCAGCGCAGGCATTTGACGATCAGATCTTTGCGGCCCGACTCGACCTTCTGCGGGAGGAACGGGTCCGCGAGCAGCTCGCGAGCCATATAGATTACGTCGGCCTTGCCCTCGGCCAGGATCCGCTCCATCTGCTCCGGATCGTTGAGTGCACCGATCGTGGCGACCGACTTGCTGACATGCTTCTTGATCTCGGCGGCGAAGCGCACGTTGGCGCCGTGCTCGGCGAACATCGGCAGGTGCGTGTCAAAGAATCCGAACTGGTAGGAGCCGGCCGAGACATGGATCAGGTCCACCAGGTCCTCCAGCGCATGCGCGATCCGGCAGCCCTCTTCGATGTCGTAGCCGCCCTCAAAGAGTTCGCTGCCGCTCATCCGCAACTCAATCGGGAATCCGGACCCCACGGCCTTCCGGACCGACTCCAGCACCTCGCGCGCCAGGCGGATGCGGCCCTCGAAAGAGCCGCCGTAGCCGTCGGTGCGGCGATTGAAATACGGGGAGAGGAACTGGTTCAGCAGCCAACCGTGGCCGGCGTGGACCATGACCATCTCATAGCCGGCGCGTTTCGCCAGGCCAGCTTTCTCGCCGTAGGCCCGCACGATTTCCGCCAGTTGCTCCCCGGAGAGCGCCTTGACCGGACGTCCGTCGGGACGCACGCCGTCGCAGGGGCCCCACTGGCACAGGGAGGCCTGCCGGTTCTTGTCGGCCATATAGGTCCCGGCATACTGGCCGGAATGCGAGAGTTCGATGCTCGGCACGGCACCGTGGCGCCGGATGGCATCGGCCACGAAGGTATGCGCCGGCAGGCATCCGGGCGTCTCCAGGTCGAGGTGCAGCATGTGGCTGCCGTCAGTCTCGGGATGGACCACCAGTTCGCTGACGGTCACGGCCGCGGCGCCGCCTTTGGCGCGCAGTTCGTAGAAGCCCTGGACGCGGGGGCCAGGGCAGCAGTCGGCGGTGATATCCGTGGCGCCCATCGGCGCGGACCACATCCGGTTGCGGAACACGGTCCGTCCGATCCGAATGGGGCTGGTCAATAAGGGGAATCGTGCAGTATCCATAGTATTTTGTTAACATCTTCGGCAAAAGTACGCAGTCCGTTCCCGGGGAGCATTGCAATTCTTTGGAAAGGTTTGGCAAATTCTGCGAAAAGGCGTACCTTAGCCTAACTAACCAAATCACCCATGCGGATCAAGAACCTGAAACTGCTATTCTGCCTGTCCCTGACGGGTATCCTCCCGGCGGCTGCGCAGAACGCCCAGTTCTCCTATCATATCTCCAACCACAACATCCAGGCGTTCGCACAGGACGCCGACGGCTACATCTGGATGGGCACCGCCCGCGGGCTCAACCGCTACAACGGCACCAACTACGCCATCTTCTACGCCGGCAGCGGCGAAGAAGAGCTCAACAGCAACAACATCCTGTCCTTGTGTCTGGACTCCACGGGCCGCCTGTGGACCGGGACCGAGTGCGGGATCGGCTATTACGAGCACGGACGCTTCTATCACTACGCCAATGCTGTCTACAACCCCACCAGCCAGATCCTGGAGCTGGACTCCGAGACCGTCGTCGGGATGGGCAAGGACGGACCGATCACCTTCCGCAAGGACGACATCAACACGCCGGTTGCCCGCTACTATGCGCCCGGCATGAGCTGGAACGACAACGCCCTTGTCAGTGCAGGCGGAGACCTCTGGATCCCGCGCATCTCCGGTGACAGCACCTATGTAGACGTGCTGGACAAGGGGCTCCGGCTCCTCGAAGAGTTCTACCTCGGGCAGGGTCTGCCGGTCGTTGCGCTCGCCGAACGCCCCGCACACACCATCTGGGTGGCCACCGGACGCGGCATCCGCTGTTTCGACGGCCGGTCCCGTACAGCGATCCCTACGCCACAGCCGCTTGCCGAACTGGTCGCGGGAGAGCATATGCTGTTCCTGCTGCCCTACAAAGAGAATAACCTGCTGCTGGGCCTGGCCGGCAAGGGGCTTTTCAGCTACAACACCCAGGCAGGATCCGTGATGCAGGTGGTCCCTGAGCAGCATCTGTCCGCGCCCGAGTACATCTGCTTCGTGGATCGCGACGACAACATCTGGCTCTCCGACAAGCAGTCCGACCTGCGCTTCTATGCGGACCGCCGTCCCTACACCCACCTCTCCCCCGGAGAGAATCCGCTCCTGGCGGGGCGACTCTCCAACCTGGCTTTCGACCGCGAAGGTTTCCTGTGGATGCGGGCGGCAGACCGGTTCTGCAGCCTGGACCCCGAGACTGGGAGAGTCCTGTGGATCAGTCCGGAGCCCGTGGGCAGCAGCGGCATGATCATCGATGCGACCGGCCGCCTGTGCTGCCTGTCCGCCGACCGGCGGACCGTCCTGCGGTACCGACTTTCCGGCGGGAAGGCCTTCCCGGACCGGACCATCCGGCTGGATGGCGAGGCTTTTTCGATCAGCGAAGACGCCGCAGGGCAGCTGTGGCTATCACTCAACCGCCGGCTGGCCGTCATCAACCCGGATGGCCGGACCGAATACCGCCCCGGTCCGGAAGGCGCCCCTTTCACGCTGACCCTGTCGGATCCGGAATCCCGTCGGGTGTTCCTGTTCACGGTCACCGACCGGCTGTATGAAATCCTGCCGGACCGCACGTTCCGCCGGATCGGCGACACGTCACTCGCCAGTACGGATTTCGTGACCGTGGGCCACGACGGCAC
>JAEEGL015463416.1_pt1 | contig 26429 bp, 21 predicted proteins | sample 9134231 | NCBI WGS metagenome assembly JAEEGL01 (sample SAMN16246548, study PRJNA631951) | gut metagenome | biome: gut microbiome; feature: rumen; material: fiber-attached | host: Bos | place: Iran: Karaj | collected 2018-10
TTAGAAATAACAGAAGAAAGCAAACGGAAATTACAATGCGATATATGATGCTGTTTGTGATACAAACGTTCTGTTAAAGGGGACGTATATTGGACTTTATGTCACAAATCATATGATATATTACAGACATAGAGAAGTAATGCTGTTCAATAATCCACGATAATTGCCACCGCAGCGGGGGCAATAAAACAGATCATAAAAAAGTATAGTTTTGACCCCTAAATCATATGATTGTAACTAAGAAAGGAAGGTGACCGGTATGTTTGGATTCGGAAAGAAAAGAGAATATGATGTACGGCTTACGGAAAAGGAAATGCGCAATCTTACAAAGAACATGAGCAGAAGCGAGAGGAAGGACTTCGAGAAGAGACAGAGACAGGCAGAGGATGACCGTGACTGGGATACGCTCATGATGATGGAAGTGTTTATAGACGACTGATGAGATGTCGCCTGCCGGGAGACCCCTAAGACAGGTCACAGTAGTAAGATCATATTGAAGGAGCATCCAATGAAGACAGAAGACGCATTAAGGATAAGAAGCGATTACTATATGATAGAAAATCCGACAGAAGAAGATGAGTTCATGTACACGGAGGCTCTTGATTATCTCATAAAGGAGACGAAGAACCCTTCATATATGACAGAGCTTGGCTGGTACTACTGTGAGCGCAAGAGGTTCGACCTTGAGATCAAATACCTTGAGATGGCAGCGGAGTGCGGCGATGTATCAGCTCTTGAGGAACTGGGATATATGTATTACTACGGACAGCACGGTGAGAAGGATTACAGGAAGGCCTATGAATGTTTTTCGAAGGGAGCTGAACAGGATAATACAACAGGAAGTTACTGGTGCCGTTATAAGCTAGCCGATATGTACCACTACGGATATCATGTTGGGAAGGATGAGGCAAAGTACAGGGAACTCATCGAAGCGGTGTATGAGGATGTGAAGTCACCCACCTATCTTAATGAGCCTTATCCGGAAGTGGTACTCAGGCTTGCGGAGATAAAGCTTGAAGACGGAGACAGGGAAGATGCGGTACAGCTTCTTAAGGACGCTAAGGATTTCCTTGCCGAGCGTCTTCAGGCCGGAGCCTTCTGGGGACATATAAATGTAATGGAAAGGATAATAAAGGACCTGTACGACAATGAACCTTTCCCGGAAGAAGATCTCGATTTCTACGATCTGTTCCGAATGACAGCGACACCAGGGATCATAACATTCAAATACGGACTGTACGATCCGGATGAGCTTACGATCGAAATATCGGATGATGATGAGCATGCGATCAGGTTCACGGATAAGTGGTACAGGAACTTCAACGAACTGTGTAACAAGGGTGAGATAGATGGACATAAGCTCACATCGATATATGATGAACTGTATGATTTAACAAGGAAGGAGACAGTAAGATGAACGACCTTATGAGGATAACGCAGGGAACAGACAATTACTATGACAGATATGAGGATCTGCTCCTTAAGAGGGATCAGATATTAAAGGAGTCAGGTTCGATCCTTATCGCATACACCAAGGAGTTCGGCGAGCTGATGCAGACAGTATTCATGCGCAAGATAGAATGCATCAGGTTAAAGAAGCTGATAGCTTACTGTCAGAAGCAGATAAACCGCGGGCTGAAGATAGATATGGATGCGGCAGATGAAGCGATCGATGCCGAGATGGCCACGTACTATATGGATCTTATGGAGATGATTGCAAGGAATGAAGAGGCTAAGGATGCAAAGTCAGTCGATGAGCTGCGTTACCTACGTTCGAAGCGTATATACAGACGGCTGGCTAAGAAGCTCCATCCGGATATAAACGCCATGACTTCAAAGAACGAAGAGCTGTCAATCCTGTGGAACAGGATCGTGACTGCATACCGGGCAAGCGAGGATGAAGAGCTTGAGAACCTCGAAGTCCTGGCAAGGAAGATACTTAACGATCTGGGAGGTGACGGTTTCGAGATCGTCCTTGATGATATCGAAGAGAGGATAGTAAAGCTTGAAAATATGATAAGCGAACTCATTACCACTGAGCCATACATATACAAGGAGCTACTGCTTAATGCAGATAAGGTTAAGGAGAAGAAGGCTGAGCTTAATGCAGAGCTTGACGAGTACACGAAGTACCTCTGCGAGCTTACGGATGTTTATGAGAGCATGATCACAACAGAAGGAGTGAGCATCACATGGAAAATCAACTGACCATAGATACGAAGAACCTGCTTGCAACTGCAACCGGTAAAGGTATAGGAGAACTGATCAAGCCCTTGAGCAGGGAGATACATCTCTTCGATTCATATGTTTCAGGGACCACCCATCTTGAAGATGAGACCGTCCTTGATGAGATAAAGGAAGGTGATAAGCTCATCCTGCAGCGGGAGGACAACAGGTTTGATGACAATGCGATCCTTGTCCTGGATGATAAGAAGCGTAAGCTCGGTTACATCCCGGAGAAGGATAATGTTGTCTTCGCCCGCCTTATGGATGCAGGCAAACTCCTTACCGCAAAGGTAAAACACATCGAACCGAAGGGATCGTTTCGGATGATAAACATAAGCATTTACTTGGTGGATTTTTGATAGGAGTAGAAATTGGGTGTTACCGCAATGTTGTCAATATGAATTTTATCCAACTTGGGTAAGTAAGAAATATTCATAAGGTTCGATTTCTGTGATGTCATTGCTGCTATGTCATTCGGGTGTTCAGTATTTATAATTATCTGAAAACATGCTAAAATATTTATATTATACTGACTATTATGAGGTATGCATATGAGCAAAGTATTAATAGCATATTTTTAGGCAAGCGGAGTGACGAAGAAACTTGCAGCAAATCTGGCAGATACAATAGGAGCAGATATATTTGAGATGGTTCCTGAAAACCATACAGTAAAATGGATCTTATGTGGATGAATCCAAAGAGCAGGAGTTTCGTTGAGATGAAGAACCGATCCTGCAGACATTCGATGGCATCAAGGGTAGACGATATAGCACAGTATGATGTGGTTTTTGTCGGATTCCCAGTCTGGTGGTATCGTAAACCTTCGATCATAGATACATTTTCTGAAAGTTATGACTTCTCAGGTAAGAATATTGTTCCATTTGCAACATCAAGTTCGAGCGGGATAGGTGATTCTGGCAGTAACATTGGAGAATTGGCTAAGGGTGATTGGGTAGAAGAGGGACAGCGTTTTAAAGCAAAAGCTTCCGCAGAAGAACCTAAATCCTGGGCTGAACAGTATATAATGGAAAAGATTGGGAAGTACTAAAACGTAGACTTGAGAGGAGTAATAATAGCGATTTTTGGATAAGTAAAATATCTCGAAATCGTGAACGGGACAATGAAGTGGATAAAAAGTTATTATGTTCGGGATGGACTGTCATAAGGTTCTGGGGAAACGATATTAAGAACAATACTGAAGAATGCGTGCGCGTTATAGAAGAAGTGATTTTTGATGGCCTTGTTGAAAGTGATGTAAATGATGAGTACTACAATAAGCAAGCCAGAATAGTAAACTGAAAAGATTCAATTGGAGGGCGAATATGTTAAGATCTAAACCTGATAGAGTGGATTTGGATACAATAAAATATCAGTTGGAGCAGGGACAACTAAAGGTACCACAGTTTCAGAGGGAATTTGTCTGGAGCATTGAAGAGTCAGCAAAATTGATGGATAGCATAGTTAAGGGATATCCGATAGGAGCTTTTACGTTTTGGAAAACAAAAGATAGATTAAGGTCTGTAAAAAATATTGGTGGATTTACGCTTCCAGATTCTCCTGCAAATGATTTTGTGAATTATGTATTGGATGGACAGCAGAGAATTACTAGTATATATGCTTGCCTTAAAGGTGCTACCATAGGAAATGCTGCTTATAGCGAAATGTATATTGATCTTACAGCGGACGAAGGCGAGGCCATTGTTACTCTTGATGTGGAGGGGCTTAATTCAAGCGATTATATTTCGTTAGAAGAATTGCTTGAAGGGGATCTGACAGTTATTTTCAATAAGTATGGCTCTAGGCCTGATGTTATAAAGCTGATAGCAGAGTACAAAGAAAGGATAAATAAGTATTCATTTTCTGTAATAGAATTACAAGAATCACCACTAGATATTGCTACCGAAATTTTCACTAGAATTAATACAACAGGTAAAAATTTGAGTGTATTTGAAATCATGTGCGCAAAAACATATGATGAGGAAAAGGAATTTGATTTATATGAAAAGAGACAGGAACAGCTAGAAAAGTGGGAAAACGTTAATTATGAAACTGTTCCACATCAAACAGTTTTACAAGCAATGTCACTTTGTATGCAAAAGGCTTGTAGGCGAAGAGATATATTGAATTTGGATAAAAATGCATTCATTACAGCATGGGATGATGTGGATAAAGCTTTTGATGAGGCTATTGATTACATGAGGAGTTTTTATGCCATACCGGTTTCAAAACTTCTCCCTTATGATGTACTTCTTGTTCCTTTTGTTTATTATTTTTATAAACATAAAACAAAACCTAGCGGTAAAGCAGCACAAAGATTACAAGATTATTTTTGGCGATGCATTTTGACAAAGAGATTTACAGAAGGCGTGGAAGGAAAGCTGGCTGTTGATTGTACAAACGTTTTGGATAAGATATTGGATAATTGTGATCCGGAAGACAAGAGTCTTGAGGCAGTTGATATAAGCTATGACAGCATAAAGAAAAATGGTATTTTTTCATTGAGTAGTGCATATATTAAGGGGCTTATTTGCATTTTGGCTGCACAGCATCCGCAATCCTTTGTTGATGGAGCTACTGTAGTTATTGATAATGCTTGGCTGAGTCAGTCAAATAGCAAAAACTATCATCATTTTTTCCCGAAAGCCTATATGAAGAAGAATCAGTCTCTTATAGATGAAGATCTTGTTAATCATATTGCAAATATTACTATTGTGGATGGATATTTAAATAAGAATGTTATCAAAGAGAAAGCTCCATCAGAATACATGAAAAAGTTCCAAAAGGACAATGCTCATATAGAAGCTACTATGAAAACACATCTTATAGATATAGACACTTTTGGTATATGGAACGATGATTATAACGTGTTCTTTGAGAATAGGATAAAGCAGCTGCAAGTACAGCTTGGTAATAGAATTATATTTAGAAAGAATGATATTAAATAGGACATGAAGTATGAAATTAGGGCTAATAGTATTGAAGTGTTTTGAAAGCAAGTAAAAAAGTATATATGATGGATTGCGGTTGCGGATATGCGGACGGAAGACAGGCATGTTTATGCCTAGCGTAAGTTTACAAGTTATAAACGGCTGATGCTTCGAAACGCAGTAATTATCTGCGTTCCAGGCAAGTCATAACCGTATACCTAACTATAGTATTTTTGCTGAAGTCCGTAGACCTCTTCAATGCGTGATGCCAGTTCGTTACCTTCGATGAATGCCTCTATCTTCTTGGGCTTTGCTATATCGCCATAGAAAGTGGTGACCCTGTTGATCGCATTCATAGACTCAAGGCACTGATCTATGCTACAGTCAATGCTTCTTTGATGAAGCTCCTTGCGGAGCAGGGTACATAACCTATAGGCAAGCACACAGATAAAGATATGTATTGCAATTCTCGGATCTGTCCAGTGAAAGATTGGTCTTACCGTCAGAAAGTCTGTATCCTTCATCTGTTTAAAGGAACTCTCTACGTGCCAAGCGCTCCGATATGCAGAAATGATCTGATAATCCGATAGATCGGTTCTGTCAGTAAACAGAGCAGTCTTTCCAAGCTGGGTTTCCGTGATGGTTTGGAGCTTCTGTTCTGAATCAGAGAATGTAAGAAGTACATGACCATCTTTTTCGAGTGCTTCGTAATCAAAAATCTCCGACATGAATTCTCTGTGCTTCAGTATTTTTGCGACAGCCTTTTGTACGCTTTCAACCGTAGGCTTTTTGCCTTTTGTGATCTCGCCTTTTGATCTTTTCAGGAGTTTGCCTTGCAGATCCATGAGATCAGATTTTGTTTTATCAATATTTATACGTATTCCCTGAAGCTGGCCTCTTTCAAGTTCGGGATTATATACAATGACAGTGGTTACTTTTCTGCCAAGGACTTCAGCTTCCATGCGGTATGAGGATAGTTTCATGTGCTTCTCATCTGCACTATCGGGGCAAACCAGAGGTTTGTAATCATTTTTACTGACAGCAAACAGTTCAGGAACCTGGTTCTTTTTCAGGCCTCCGACATAATGAAAGTTTAGTTCCTCACTTTCAAGTAAGTCCAGATTGTCCTCTGAATTGTTGCCACGGTCAAATACAAGAGTTACCGGATATAAGAAAAAATGATGGAGTTAACAGTGTGTGGTACTGTTACGGGGTCTTCCCATCGGGCCGGGGGTAACGACCTTGGTGAACATATGAGCCGGGGGAACGGAATCATCGGGGTCATTTATTGCGCTTAGATCCTTTGGTAATGGCTCAAAATCCGTAACAGTACCTGGCACTGTTACGGTTTCGGTATTGTGAAAGCCATATAAGCAGGATGGCAAAAACAGATACTCTGTCGATTGAGTAAATGCCAGTTGTCCATCTGCTTCGGTTCGTATATAATCCATGATATAGGATCCTCCTGTTGATTGGGTTATTACATCCGGCCAAAGATGCAACTCAACCTTACAGGAAGATCCTTTTTTATGCAACTGTCAATGTACTATGCCGCCGGGTCAGCGGTTGAGGAATCACATAGAAAAAATGATTGACCCATGATAATTACAAAATATATTGGATGTATGAGTGAGGGTTTATAGATCAAATGCGCAAAGATATATTAAAATATGGCCAAGTTGTAACAGATGAGGTTAATGAAAACTCTAGAATCGATGATATCATTGATGGATTTGGGAATAATCCAGAGGAATATATGGATGATATCCTAGAACTGATGAGAAATAAAACAATATATATTTGTGATATTCCAAAGCAAAACAGACAAAAGAGCTACTGATGATATATCTTGATATGCCTGAGATTGACTATTATGTAAGGGTTAAATGGATATCAAAAAGAGTATTAGATGAAGATGTATGGAAAAAGCTTGTACCCTTATGTATGGTAACAGACTATGATAAAATCCCACCACAGTATTTAAATGAAGAATGCTATCTTAAGATTGCAAAATCAGAATATAGTGCAAAATATGACCTTCATCTAATTCCGGCAGAAAAAATCACAGAGGAGATTTTGATTGAAGCACTTGCTTCGTCATTTGAGTGCCTTTCAAACTCTAAACTTGACAAGAAGATTTTTGAACAATTTGATATAGATGCGCTAAAAGAAAAAGCATTGGTTGTTCGTAACAGAAGGCAAAAAGAAAAAGAGGAAAGAGAAGAAATTTTTTTAAGAAAGCATGGGTGGTATGAAATCCATAAATGGTATAGTGCTCAATCAGGGGAATTTTTAATTCGTGGTTACAGAACTCGTAGTAGTGAATTTCAGATAATCAGCTTTAATACATTTGACGAGTTTTATAATTTTATACTTGAAACGTTACCAGAAGAAAGAAGAAACTCTGCGTCTCCATGTCCTTTATATAATGTGAATTTGATGGAATATGATTTTAAGGATATAGATATTTCAAAATATGATCTTACGGGATGTTTGTGTATACCAGTTGTATCAGAAGATGCCAATAATAATATTGATTCATCAAAGTTTCTGCCAGACAATATAAGTACAGAATATGGAGTAAAAGAAGATCCCAAAACAGCACTGGTAGATTATGATAATAACGAATTAATAATAATAGGTAATACAAAATCAAGGGCGAAGGATCGTATTAGGGTAAACTATGATTACATATCAGATATACACCTGAATCATAGAATAAAAAATCAACTTGGAAATAGATTTTCGAAAGAACAAGTAGAATATTTATTTGCAAGTATAGTTAAGAAAATTCAAGAGGGATACGGAATTACTCTGATTGCCGGGGATACAAGTGAATACTTTGTTCAGAATGAGCTGTTTTACTCATATTTGTATAATCTTTCACACGGATTAAAAGTAATTGTACTTGGTAATCATGAGTTATGGGATTCTTCATTATATAAAACAGATTCACCAATAGATGATGTAATAGATGCATACAGGCATTTATTTGACAGTAAAGAGAATCAAGTTTTTTTGCAAAATGAATTATTAGTACAATCAGAAAAATATCGGTATATCCTTTCTGAAAATGAGATCCTTGAAATGAATAGTGATGAAATAATAGAATTATGCAACGATGCAAAAATCATTATTTTAGGTGGAATCGGATTTACCGGTTATTGTCAGGATAGGGATCCCAAAACGGATAGAATATATAATGCCGAATATGGTCTTTATAGAAAAGCGTTAACAACTCTCGAAGAAGATATTATGCAATCACAGCGGTTTGAGGCAGTTTATGATAGGATACGATATATTTTACCGGATCGAAAAGTAATTGTGCTTACTCATACTCCAAAAGAATGTTGGTCTAGAAATCCATATGTTGCAAACTGGATATACGTTAATGGTCATACACATAGGAATATAAGAGTTGTAAATGAGGAGAAAACTATATTTGCAGATAATCAAATAGGGTATCATAATGAGAATATACAGATTAAATCATTCTGTACTATAAAAAAGAAAGAATTATTCTATAAGCATCTTGAAGATGGTATCCATGAAATAACGGTAGATCAATATATTGAATTCAATCAAAGTAAAGGCATAAATGCAAGTATACGGCCTAATATTGGGAAGATACTAATGCTTAAAAGAAAGAAATTATATATGTTTCTTTTAAAAAAACGGGTTAAGACCGGGGAGAAATTATACGTTCTTGATGGAGGAATTATTCATACGGCAGATTTTGATGAATACTACTACTATGAAAATATGGATTTATATGTTAAGGCAGTGAAGTCAGTTTTTAAGAATTACTGGGAAACACAGGAAATCATTTCTAAAGAGATAAGGACAATAGGCGGGGAAGGTACTATTCATGGATGCATTATTGATATTGATTATTATAACCATGCCTATTTAAATCCGGCGGATGGGAAATTGACATTTTATTATGCTACTTCCATAACAGATAAATATGTTTATGAAAGCATTGAGGCACTATTGCAGGATCAGATGGAAAAGTCCACTAACAAATGGGAAAAATCTCGCTATATTCAGATGAAGAAGAATTACCAAAAACAGATATCTAAGAAAGGTGATTTAGAGCAGGATATTTCAAGAACACCTCCTATATTTGTAGGAAGCACAGACATGTACAGAGTATCAAGAATAATAAAACGATTACAGCATGTTACGGATAATAGTGTTATTCGAGCGTGGCATAACGGGGTTTTAGAGCATTATCTTGGAAAAACAGGAAACCAGCTGATGGATTTTAATGTTTCATTTAGTTCTGCAGAAATTGAGGAAAAATATGAGATAGATTAATTGTAGATTATCTGTCTATGTTTTTTTGGAGGAAACATTTATAGAAAACGGTGATCATGAATTCCTTCTAGGAAATGAACAGACACTGTGCAACTATGTCCATTATCTGGAGAAATCAGGTCAGATAGATACAAGCGATGAACACCGCCGTATCTATGATAATATATTTGATACTCTTTCGGGAGAGCAGATGCTTATTGATTTTGGTTAAGAAACCATCAATAAAGGTTTAAACAGTCTTGTGTGATATACTTTAATCGAATAGAGGAGTTAAGGTATGGAGTGTTCAATATATGTATGTCCTAAGTGCCATAGAACATTTAGGATAAAGGGTATGGATAGAAGCATAAAATGCGTAGACTGCGGTGATATTTATTTAAATGATATGCATGTGGATGCCAATTTATGGGAAACCTTTAAGATTGGTCACCAGACAAGAGTAGTAGAGCGAGCTCTAAACGAACAGAGTAATGAAATACATGAAGCAATGGCCCATATCTGCCCATCGTGTGGAGAATCTATTAGCAGTAATGCCAAGTTTTGTCCCAACTGTGGAGAAAAGAATAATGCTTATGATACTGAAAACGAAGAAATGCTTTCTAGGGAAGATAACATAGAAGGAGAATTGAAAGAAAGTATTCATGAGGGTGAAGAAAGGAACTCTCGCAGTAAGTATATCAATGACCTACAAGTGCGAAAAAAAATAAGGGATAACAGATCTCAATTTGTAGTGTTAGGTGCGATCATCTTACTTGTGATATGGGCTTTATTCTCTATTCCAACCTATTATGAGCCTGACGAAGAGAACGTGTCAGATATAACTGATATGGAGCTTACAGATGAAGCGCAGAACGGTAGATCGGAAAGTTCTACGAAATATATATCGAAAATGAGCGGGACAAACATAGATCGAATTATGGAAGAGGCTACACAGTACGGTGTGATTCCTTTAAACACGCCCGAAAGATTGTATCCTGATTATAATGTGTTATTAGGAGAATATTGTAATGCAGATTCCAGTCTGCAAATGGATTTAGTATATGACGGTGACACAAAACAGATACTATGTGCATTATTAAGAGTGAATGGACAGGCAGGGAGTGATTTTATAATAAGTATGTCTTCGCTTTTATGTCCTGCTTCGCATTCATATAAAGTTAGTAAGTGGGTGTCATCAAACATAGGAAATGATGATGGAATCATGATAAATGGCTTTGACTATAGTACTGAAGTGGGTCCTAACAACAGTATTATTTACTATGCCGGATATCAAAAATGGGTAGATTGGGATGCGACGGTTGATCCGAATTAGAAGTTTTATCCATTATCGGATGGAGCATATTGGATTGTGTAATTATATTGAAATTTCCGGAGTATGTGTGAATAAGGATAAAAACGTTTATATACTCTTTACTGGAGAAAACTATGATTAATGAGAGAGAATTACAAATCAGGCTTTCGGAGAAGAAAAACGGACTATTAGGACAAATCGATATTACGGATGAGGAATTTGAAGAGCTATTAGAGCGTTCAAAAAGAATTATTCCAGCTTTATATATTTCTTCAGTTCCTCGGGTAGATCTTTTGCTTTCGGTCACTCTGGTTCAGGTTGCTATTAGGTATTATAAAGAAGGTAAATATTGGCAATGTTTTCGTGATGCCTTAAATATGGATTTACCAAGTTCAAGACTGAACTATATAGGACAGATTTTTTCACGTACATTACACCATTATGGGCTGCTGGAGATTAAAAGAGAAGATAATTCTTCACAGATGTATGTTGAAAACATTAAAGCTCATGCATTCGTAACAAACTATTACATGCAGGGTTTTTTTGATTTTGCATATGCATATTTTGATAATAATTTGTTTAGGGAATTGTCAGATGATTTGAATGAAGACTTGGTTTCCTTGTCTTCTTTTATGGAAACAACGTTAAAAAATGACAAAGATGCCTTTTATGCAGATGATTCAAATAAAAAAGCCGCAAAATCATATAAGCTTTTGAAATCGACAAGGGCTGTTTTTGCTCGAGGGAATTTAGAGACAGTTTATGCTCATTTCTACCCGGTTTTGAGTCTTATTGAAAAATATTTTTATGATTCGGAGATACCGACTTTTTCACAAAATAGATATGAAAGATTATTTGCAGAATGGTGTAAGAACCAAGTAGAAGATGAGACTACAAAAAAGACGACTCGCAATTCTGGTAGAAGAATTGTTAGTCATCGACCCTATTTACGCATGGATATTGAGAGAGAATTTGCGTATTTAGTTGTTCCGCAACAGAAATTTAGAGGAGATGACTGTGAAGGTGAAGCTATAGTCAAAGTAACAATAAATGGTAAAAGCGAAGAACGTGAGCTTGATTTATATAGTTCATTCGGATTGTATATTTCTGAAGAAGTACAGATTCCTATACCACTGCTCTTTGATGAGATAATTGTAGAAATTATAGCGCTAACTGAAAAGAAAATACGATTTCCTAAATCTAATTATAGAATATTTGATTCGTCATGGGTAAGTGCAAGTAGATTTTCTGCTGGTCATAATTATCTTTTGGTAAAACATGATGTTCCGGTTACCTGGAGTAATGAAGATGATGTTATTGATTACACAGAGGAGTATAGTAGCTGGAAGTATTATTCAGTCAATGTTTCAGAAGAAACAGTTTGCTATGTAGGGAATAAGCCCCTGTCTGTGATTGGAGAGTTTTCTCTTGACCCTATTTTTGATGATGAGATAGAAGAGTTTGATGTGTATGATTCGGATGGGAAAAAGATATTAGCTACGAGAGAACATCCCGGAGTCTCGTTTGTAGTAGAAAAAAATCGTTTTAATGGAACGGCATTGTATGTAAATGGAGATAAGATTCAGGTAAAAGATATTAAGGAGAAAACCGTTTATGAGTGGCCGGAAGATAAGACTAAGTATGCTGTGACCGTAGCATTCAATAATATCCTTCCGAACAAGGACAATTACTATTCAATTTATATTGATATTCCATCAGAAAATAAAAAACTAGTATGTAATTATATTTTATTACAAACATTTACGTGTAAGCTTGATAAACAGTTATACATATATGATGAAAGAGGCGTAATATCGATCAAAAAATCCGGTCATAATGTTTATTTTTCAGACCCATGTTGGTCTGTGGTTTATGAGGATGTAGATAATGCACTATTTGCTTTTCCTATATTGGAAGAAATGAAAGAGGTAGAATTAAGCCTTTCTGTCAGTGACAGGGTTTATAATGTCAGGATACCCATTAATGTATTCGCATATGGTTTTTCAGAGAAAAGGTTACTAGTTAATAAACCTGAGTTTATTTGGTATAAGGATTTGGGAGAGGTTTTATATGTAAGGATCCCAGGAGCTGAGGCCGTAAATGCATTTTGGGGACATGATAAATCAACTAAGACAGAGGGAAACTTAATACGAGATAATTTATTTCGATTTGACATTTCAGAATTGGTTCGGAGAATCGAATCAGAATATAAACATAAATGGCAATATATAAACATACTAAGCTCAAACAGACGAAAATGTAATATTCCATTACCGCCAATTCTTCGTAATGTTGTTATAAATCCATATTTTAAGCTTAATTCAGAAGGGGAAGCAGTATATATGGACTTAAAATTTTTGGGTAAAGCCAAAGTTTATGTTTCAATTTATGATTATCATACTCAGAAAATGATTGTAAAGGACAAACCGCTTAATGAAGGAAGGGTATATTTTCCTGAATTATCTGAAAAAGGTTTTTACAATATTTCACCAGATATGGTAGAAAGTGACGAATTTGGACTTGACATACGACGAACGCCATTAAAACCTATGAAGGGTGTTGGGTGTTTAGATATAAATAATCTTGTTAATTGCCGGTTGCAGATAAAGGATATTTTGGTTGATGAGGATAGTTTGGTATTAGGATATAGATATTTTGTGGAAACTTATTCAAGGATAGGTGAGGATGAATATGAAGGTGGCTTTCATCGAGTGGAGTTAATTGGCGGAAAAGAAGATTGGAAAAATAGGAAAATGTTTGGAAAAGCGAAAATTCATATTTATCAAAAGGACGAAGAAATAAAGTTTTCTCTTATAATGTTTTCTAAGAATGAGGAAGATTGGTTGCCACCATATTATGACAAGCAACGCCATTTTATTCTTGGATGTGATAATCATTTACTTAATACTACAAAGGATTACGACCGTTTTATTCCTATGGAAGAGGATTACACCGAATATATTGTTGATTTAGACAGACTGAGGAGGATAAATTAATGCTTTTTAGACCGTCCGAAAGCTCAAAGAACATAACGAATTTTTACAGAAGATACCTTCTCACAACATTTGGGACTAATAGTGTTGTTTATAATGAACAGTTAAAGAAAGAATTGGAGAAAAATGGTTCGATAGCAGATGGACCATATATTAGTATGTCTGATCCATATGAAAAGGGATTGACTTTAAAAGAGTTAGCAGAGGAGGGTGTTGTATCAAAAGAAATATTGAAGCTGAAAGAGTTTCATCCTAATCGACCTTTATATAAGCACCAAGAGTTATCTATTCGAAAAGTAAATGATGGAAAGAATCTTATAGTTACTACCGGAACCGGATCGGGAAAAACAGAATCATTTTTGATTCCTGTAATAAATCAGCTGTTAAGAGAAAAAGAAGCGGGCACTCTTGGACCAGGTGTTAGAACGTTGATAATTTACCCGATGAATGCTCTTGTAAATGATCAGATTAGAAGGATAAGAGAACTCCTATATGATATGGATGGCGATAATAGGATAACGTTTGGGCGTTTTACGGGTGAGACAGAAGAAAAATACAAAGATGCATTACAAAAGTATACAGAGATAGAAGATGTTGAGAAGTATCCTTTGCAAGATAATGAGATCATATCAAGGGAGCAAATGAGAGTTAATCCTCCTAATATTCTTATAACAAACTATGCGATGCTCGAATATATGCTTTTGCGTCCAGGAGACAATATTATTTTCAGCGAAGCGAATTCTAACAAGTGGCAGTTTATTGTTTTTGATGAAGCACACTCTTATGAAGGAGCAAAGGGGATAGAAGTTTCTGCATTGGTACGAAGAGTGAAAGCAATGCTCAAAAGAGATGATATTCATTTTATTCTTACTAGTGCAACACTTGGAGATAAAAAATCCGACTCTGAAATAGTTAGATTCGGAGAAGCTCTGTGTAGCTCAAAATTTGATGTAAATTCTATTGTCAGGTCTAGAACTGTAGAGGCAAAACCATTTGGTGAAGTTGAACCGTTGGATTATGAAGTTTATAGAGAACTGGCAAAAATGATTCGTGATAATGAATCAGATGAAAGATTAATTGACGTAATAAAACGGTATAGCAAGAACTTCGAAGAGAATATAGAAGTATCGGAATTTTTGTATAAAATGATCCTTCACGACTCATTTTATTATGATGTTCGCCGGGTTTTATATGGGAAAATTCAGACACTTAATGAAGTTGCCAGCGAGCTCAAGCTGAGTTCGGATGATTTTACAGACTTCATTGCTGTTGCATCGAATGCATTGTTCAATGGAGAACGTCTTTTTGAAGCAAAATATCATATGTTTTTAAGGGGAATAGAAGGCGTTTTTGTGACGTTGTCCCCATCAAATAAGCTTTTTACTACAAAGATGGAAACTTATAAAACCAATCCATATGACGAAAGTGATATCGGCTTTAGGGTATACGAGGTTTCATTTTGTAGTAATTGTAATGCTCTTTTTATATCAGGTCAGGAATTAGAAGGATACTTAGTTCAAAAATCCAAATACAGTGATGAGTATAATCCAGATGTATTCTTACTCAGTGGTGAATATGACGAAGACGATGAGGATGATGAAAATGCATTTCAGCTTTGTGCAAAATGCGGGGCAATAAAACGAGCGTCTTCTGTTAATGGTTTGCAATGCGGACATGGAACAGAAAACATTAATAAACTTATAAGGGTAAAGAAAAGTGGAGAGAGACTGGGTAGCTGCCCATGCTGCCATAGTGTTGGTGGACAGCGCAGTATTCTGCGTCCGTATTTCCTAGGAGCTGAAGCAGCCACTGCAGTAATTGCTACAGCATTATATAATGAGCTTCCTGGAGAAGTACATCATGTTTCGCAAGAAACAGTTGAGGATCCATTTTTCGGTGATAGCATTAGGCAAAAGGATGAGGTTGAAACTATAGAAAAGCAGTTTCTTGCCTTTTCAGATAATCGTCAAACAGCAGCCTTTTTTGCAACATATCTAGAAGGGACATATAGGGATTCTGTTATAAAACGAATGATGCATCAAGTTATGGAAGATAATGAGGAAAAGCTCGCTGAGGGCATGGATGTGGCTTTTTTTGTTAATCTTTTATCTGCAAAAATGGAACGTGCGCACTTGTATATTGATGTTTCTTCAGAAGAAATTCAGAAGAAGGCATGGATATACACATTAAAGGAAATATCAAATTATAAAGCCAAGAATTCCTTGCTAAAAAAAGGTAATATGACTTTTGACATAGATATTGATATTCCTCAACTGAGCAAAATACCGTTGAACAAGGAAGAAATTAATGATTTGTTCAAAATAATGTGTAGGCATTTAATGCGAGATGCTGCTATTCGTACATCTATGGATGAGCGTTTTACCAAGGCTGATGAATCTGAATTTACAGCAGCCGGATTTGTAAAAGGATATGATAGAACAGCAGCCGGATTATCATATGTAACTGGTTGGTGTCCTGAGGAAGGTAAAACAAATAAACGGTTAAAGTATCTTACAAAGGTGCTTGATGGCAATGAGGAAATGGCGAGAGCCTTTTTGGCATCAATGTGGAATTATCTTGAGAATAACCAGTATTTACAGAGTTGTTCTTTTGGAACACGAAATGCATACAAACTAAATGTTGATAAGATTAAAGTTAAGTCAATTCATACGATGTATCAATGTGATGAGTGCAAGAGCGTGTTTCCTTATAGTATAAAGGGAATCTGTGAAAATCCCAAGTGTTCCGGAAGTTTAAGAGAATTTTTACCAGAAAAAGAGCTTAAGGAAGATCATTATTATAATTTATATAAAGTGTTGAAGCCGAATGGGATGATTGTTAGGGAACATACTGCTCAGCTGTCGAGTGATAAAGCATATGAGTATCAGAAGAAGTTTAAGGACAAGAAGATTAATGTTCTTAGCTGCTCTACAACATTTGAAATGGGTGTGGATGTTGGTTCACTAGAAACGGTTTTTATGAGAAACATGCCGCCGTCGCCTGCAAATTATGCTCAGAGAGCCGGACGTGCTGGTAGAAGTTTGAAATCTGCGGCATACGCTATTACTTATTGTCCAAATAGCTCACACGATTTAAATTACTTTAAGAATCCTATCGCTATGATTAAGGGTACTATTAAACCGCCGTATTTTAATGTCAGCAATGATAAGATACTTTTGCGGCATATCTATGCATCTGCATTCTCTCATTTTTGGAAACTGTATCCTGAACTTTATAAAGGAAACATAGGAGAATTCATGGATGCTGATGGCTTTGAAAAACTGAGAGATTATCTTTGCTTACATCCAGAGAATTTGCGAGATTATCTAATGAAAATTGTTCCAGTGGATATTCAGGATTATTTTGGAATACAATCATTTGCGTGGATAGATAATCTTTTTTGCGATGAGGAAGAGACAAAAGGATTGTGCAATATCGTAATTGATAAGTATAAAGATGATATTGCAGAACTTGAGAAAGCAAAAACAGAACTAGTTCGAGATAATAAGTCTGGAGTGGATCGGATTATTCGTTCAATTAGTACGATTAAAGATCAAAAGATCATTGAGTTCTTATCAAAAAATAATCTTATACCTAAATACGGTTTTCCTGTAGATACAGTTGAACTAAAGGGGGCAACAATTAGTAGCGGATCCTCATTAAGGCTAAACAGAGATCTGTTTTCTGCAATATCAGAATATGCTCCAGAATCAGAAATTGTCGCAGATGGACGGCTTCTTAAGAGCCGATATGTTAGAAAGCTTAGCGGTTATGAGTGGCCGAAATATAATTATGCTGTTTGTCCAGATTGTCTTACATTGAATAGAACGTCATTTGTTCAATCAATAAGAACCTGCAAACAATGCGGTCAAACTCTTCACGGAAGAGGAAGGCAATATATAATTCCCAAATTTGGCTTTTTCCTTGATAATGAAGGGCCTAAAGAAGTTGGTCTTAACAAACCTGAACGTACATATAAAGGATCCATTTCATATATAGGCAATGATGATGTCGTTGAGTATCATGAATATGACGTATGTGGATGCAAATTGATCGTTGGAAATAGTAAGCTGGATTCCCTGGCTGTATTAAATGAATCACCCTTCTATATATGTGAAACTTGTGGATATGGAACAATAGATGAGAGAGCAACAGACAGGTTGATCGAATATTCACATAAAGGAACAAGTGGAAGAACTTGCCCTTCCAAAAGGCTTATTAAGTATGCGCTAGGCCATGAATTTAAGACAGATGTCGCAGTTATCCGTTTTACTGATTTTGATATATCTGAAGTAAACGCTGCATGGACAATCCTTTATTCTATGCTGGAAGGATTAAGCAGATTTTTATGTGTTGATAGAAATGAACTGTCGGGATGTCTTCAGTGGTACCGTGACAGGGAACATTTAGGTGGAAACTTTGGCTTTGTTTTGTTTGATAATACTCCGGGCGGTGCAGGGTATGTTCGACAGTTAATTGACCCGGAAGTATTAAGCAACATGCTTAAGGAAGGATATAAAGTAGTTCGAAATTGTTCGTGTGGAGGGGATGCTGCGGATACAGCTTGCTACAGTTGTTTGTGTAATTATTATAATCAGAAGCAACATGAAGTACTTAAGCGTAAATATGCAATAGACTTTTATATGCAATTTAATACTTCGGATGATGTTTGGAATGCAACAAGAGATGAAAGTATTTTTATTCCTGAGAAAGTCGATAATCCTACAAATACACGGCATAGTGAAGAAGATGGGTCTATGAATGCATTTTCTCAGCTGGATTTTATGGGTGTAGGTCAGAATCAGGCAAGCGAAAGTGCAATAGATATATGGAATAATCTTCTTGAGGACTGCGACGAAAGCGAAGAAAGTATAATATCTTCAATAATACAGTTGGGTAAGGATAATATAGCAAAGCCTATATATAGAGAAACAGTAAAGATAGTTGAAACTCAGGAAAAAATACTAGTCGATCTTTTATGGAAAGATAAGAGAAGTATGTTATTCCTTGCAGAGAATTACGATGATTATTTGATAGCAAAAAAGACTGGCTGGAATGTTTTTTGTACAAAAGAAGGTTTTGATGTTAATGAATTTATGTCAAAAATCGAGGTGTAAGTATGGCGATAATGTATCCCGATAAGCCAAAGGAGTTCGAGGCAAATAGTGGAGAAGACCTTATGTTTTCTGCACTGGAAAGACTACCGGATTCATATTATGTGTTTCACTCATTTTCGATAGTTACTGTGAAGGATGGAGTTGTCTATGAAAGTGAAACAGATTTTGTAATTTACAATGAAAAAAAGGGCATTCTTTGCCTTGAGGCAAAAAATGGTCAAGTTTCTTGTTCGGAAGGATACTGGAGATACGGAAGTGGAAAGATTATGACTAATGATGGCCCCTATCGACAGGCTGCAAACAATAAGTGGAAACTTGGAAAATATATGACAGAGACGTTAGGCCTTTGGGATATCTTTAATCGCTGCAAGATGGTTCATGCGGTGTGGTTTCCTGCTGTAAAGAAAGAGAAATTTAATGGTGTTTCACTTCCGCCCGAATCTGACATGAATTTGACACTAACCAAGGAATCTGAGGAGGATTTGGAAAGTGCAATTTCTTATATATTTGCCTTGAAATTGCCAAATCAGAAGGAGAATGCTCTATTAAGTAAGGATACAGATGTTCTTTTGGGTAAAGTGTTTGCTCCAACTTTTAATCTAATCTCGATACCTGAAATGAAACATGATCATTATGAATATGTGTTAAAGAAGATGCAGAAGGAGCAAATTGCATTATTGTATTATTTAGAAGAGCAGAATACTGCCGTTATTAATGGCATGGCAGGAACTGGCAAGACAGTTATGGCAGTGAAGAAAGCTTTAAGTCATGCAGATAATGGTGAAAAAGTTCTCTTCTTGTGTTATAACGTCAAGCTTAAAGAGTTCTTACAGGATATTTATTCACACGAAAACATTTCTTTTTATACTATTGATGGACTTGCATGCAAACTCTGTAATACCAATGTGGCGAATTACTCTGTGCTAAGAAATGTTTTATCTGAAATGTATGGGGGCTCTTTCCCTTATCAGCATGTAATAATAGATGAAGGTCAAGATTTCGAATTGGCTGATGAAATGGATATTATCAATTTGCTAAAGATGAACGTACTTGATGATGAGAGCCGAAATGGATCGTTTTACTTGTTTTATGATAAAAATCAGATGGTTCAATCACATAAAGTTCCCGAATACATAGATCAGGCTGATTGTCGTTTAACCTTATATAGAAATTGCCGAAACACATTTAACATTGCAACAACATCTATGAGATTGCTGGGGTCAGAAAGAAAACCTAAACTTTTAGAAGGTGCATTGGAGGGAGAGTTGCCCGAATTATTTGTTGCTAGCGGAACGGAAAACACAGTAAATGTACTAAACACAATTATTGACAATCTATGGGGAAATGATTATAAGAATATCCAAATCTTAACATCTAAGACAGAAGAAACAAGTGTTATAGCAGGCGAGTGTTCTACAGGAGTATACATATTCAAAAAGAAAAAAATACCTTTTACCACATGCAGGAAGTTCAAAGGGCTTGAAGCAGATGCAGTAATACTACTTGATATCACAAGGGATGAATTGACGGTAGAAGGTGATTCAGTATTATACGTTGGTTCATCGAGAGCAAAATATCGACTTATGCTGATTTGCGATGTTGATGAGAGGGATTGCGATGATATTCTTTCTGAACATGGTATGAAGAAGGCAAAGAAACCTGTAAAAGCCATGGCGGCTATGTATAATGCTAAACTGAGAGAATCTTAAATATAGTTATCATTTATGTGAGAAGTGGTTTTATGTCGATTCTTTAAATCATTGGAGAGGATTTCGAAGAAATAGATATTGGTAGTAATGGTGCTGCAAGGAAGTTTGCGGAAGAGATGGACTCAAATGGGGTCGTGGACCGCATACGCAGGGAGTCTGGAAATATAAAATATGAGTAATGGTGTATTAGTTAAGTCGGGAATTTTTGAAAAAAAGTGAACGAAAGGGGTCATTTCGAGGGTAAGCGTACAACCATGCGCCTTGGATAATTAGCATACTTATGCGAAACTCTAAAAAGACGAAAAAACTAGTAGTTTTTTAGAGGAGGCTAATTATCATGGATCAGATCACTCATTTAATCCGAAGACAGCAATGGCTTGGCATTGTCAATGCATGTCAGGCCAGAACCGAAGGTGTTACAGTAAAGCAATGGTTGAAGGACAATGGTGTTAAGGAGAAGGCGTATTACTATTGGCTCAGAAAGTTTCGGAGGGAATCCTTCGAAAACCTAAATGCGATCTCTGCTGAAAACAAAGTGTCCTTTGCAGAAATTTTACTTCAGAACGAACCTGAATGCAACGGACATATTGACTCCGGTTTCAAAGCGGATGCGATTATCAGTAACAGTACCTGGCACTGTTACGGAAAAGATATAGACTTAAAAAAACCCTTTGCTTGAGGAATATAATAGAAATAGAGGGTAATAATTAAGGCTGACACGAAAAAGAAGCATTGCAATTAATCAATATTTGTTTTATGGATAAAACACTATAAGATTGTTGATGGTAATATCGACAAGTTTTCAATATGCGAATTCGAAGTGCCATTTGTTACTACAGTTGTCAGAGTCAATCAAAGATTAATCATAAATGTAAGAAAAGCGCATTGAAGTGAATGAAGCAATTATGAGTGTTTTCAAGACGGTGAAGGTGAACTGTTAAACAGATTATACATAATAATACTTTTCGAAAATGAAAAGTGCCAATATATGTCTGAGTGAAGATAGTAAGATATAACAGATTGCATGGGAGAATACAACTAAAAAAAACGAAGGAACAGGTTTTATTATGGCGATTATAGTATTGATAGCAATAATAGCAGTGACAATAACATGTTTAGTAGTTGATAGTAGAACGAAAAAACAACAACGAGAGTTGTTAAATGAAGTACTTGATTATCTTGGTTTAATGAACATCGATAGTCTTTTAAAAGCTTACGATGACTCAGTTACTGTTAAAAGCAGACAAACACTTGTAAACTATGATGATATTAAATATTTAAAAGAACATGATTGTTTTGACTCAGTAAAAGAGATAACTGAGACAAGGAAAAATATTAGAGAAACTATTACGTTTTTTTTGAAGCAAAATGATTTCATGGACAGGCCTCAATACAAGTTTGTGGCAAATCAACTTGGTGGCTACAGTGTACGAGCTGATGGATATAGGGTAAAAATTAAATATATTACTTCTGCCGGAAACAATAAAGGCGAAAAGCTAATTACTTATTCACCATCAAGAGTTAAGGAAATAGATAATCATCCGGAATACTTAATGACAAAGGGAGAATACAATAAGTTAATAAAACAACAAGCAAAAGAAGAGTTGGAAAATAAGAAGCATGATTTTTATGATAAAGTCAATTCGATCATTGACCTTGCTAATGATTCGAAAGAGTCACTTATTGTAAAGTCACGGGTAAAGCAATTGGACGAATTAGTGCAGAGACTCTTTGACAGAACTATTAACAGTATTCAAAAAGTCAAACAGATAGATAGCGATGAATGGATTATGTTGGAGAAATTCATCACAGATACTGATGAACAGATACGTAAGATAATACGTGAAGACAACAGAATCAGCCAATACTATAAATCAGCTGAATTTGCAAGAATCAAAGAAACGTGTAATTCATTGAATCTATCTCGTAAAGAATTTAATGAGTACATCGAAGAAAAAGCTCAATCTATTTCAAAATTATTTGGAACAAGAATAGTAAGGAATGAAACGCAAAATGATGATACCTATAATTATATAAGGGCATATAAAAAAAGTATTACTCCGTTCGCAGCAGAAGTATCTTCTACAGTTTTTGGAAGTGCAGAAAATAATCCCATTGGATACATAATAAAGTATTTTTATCCAAACAAAAACAACTACAAGGAGCAGATTCAAAAGTTGAAGCTTCTTATTGAGGAACTTGAAACACTCAAAGAAGCTAAAGGTATTATTGATAATTACAAAAAAGACTATGATAAATACATTCAAAGCGTCCCCGACTATGTTTTGGAAAATGATGAGGATGGTTTCTATTCAAGGTTAGGACTGGCAATAATAGATGAAGCAGTTCTTAATGTTGAGTATAAATTTATTTATACCAGTGATGGCGGTATGGCACAACGTTCTTTTACCGTTCCAATGAATGAGGAAAACATTATTGAATTAATCAACCAGTTGGAAAACAAGCTGTCTTTAAAAGCTCAAACGAAAGAGCAAAGAGCGTTGATGACAGCGAAGCTAAGAAAATATATCAAAGAGCGTGATAATTATACTTGCCGACAGTGCGGGAATTCCACTTATAAAGAACCTAATCTGCTGTTGGAAGTAGATCATATTATTCCGATAATAAAAGGAGGATTGACAAAAGAAGATAATCTTCAAACATTATGTTGGAAATGCAATCGTTCAAAAGGTGCAAAGATAGTAAATGCACAGTATACAGATATGCCTCATGAGAATCCTATAAACAAGAAAGAAGAGTTACCTCTTGTAGAGAATGAATTGTATAGGTATTATTGTATGGCTTGTAAGAAACAGTTCAAGGTAAAAGGGTCAGGGAAGAAGCCCAAATGTCCAAAGTGTGGACAAGTTTTATATGATATGGGGGTTTCGGATTCGAAATACGAAAGTATGGACAAAGAAGAAAGGATGGCCATTATTAATAATATAACTATAGGGAAGTATAGTGTGGGGAGAGGATGATAATTGTATTGATACTTAGCCTTCGATTTGGAGACACCGAACAGATAAGCGAATGATTCTATATCTAAACGAGAGATTGTTCGTGAAAATATTTATACAGTAAGGCGTTACATACATTGGGCATTTTGAGGAGAGAGGTTAATGCAGCTACCATATTCAGAAGAACTGAATACAGGATACTTAGCCCGGCTTTTTGACAATACCAGTGAATGCTATAAACTTTTCTGGTTTAAATCGATCATATCCAAGGTTCATGAGGGGAAGACAGAATTATTCTATGGAGAACTTATCGATAAGATGATTGCGGATGCCTGGTATATGGTTACGGAGTATCATCTTAATCTTGGACCGAAGGACACGCTGGAGAGTGTTATTCTTCTTATGAAAGAGAAGAATCCTTCGCTTAAGTCTTCGGAAAAAGAGGAAGCAATTCTTGATTACCTTTCCAAGACTACAGATAAGGAAATTCTGAATAAGAAAAGAGTCCTCACATATAATGTCCCATATCGTTTACAGGCTCCGTTTTTGCCGGAACTCAAGGGGAAAGCATGGAATGTGTCTGCATCGGATCTGGCACAGCGGATCAACCGGGAAAAACGGCTCATATATTATTTTACGGGCATAAATGGTCTGGATACTAAAATTGTGATACAGGATGATTGGGCAGAGTATATCAGAAATAATTATGAGATCCTTTTGGGGTGGATCGAGTACAATATGATCCGATATCTGCAAAGACGCAATCCAAGTGTTCCGGGTATTGCTGATAAACTGTCTCCGCCGGTTGAAAGAAAGCTGGACAAGATAAAGAAGTACTGGAGGATGATCTTGTCATTGGAGCCTGTTCATGAAATATATGATGATCGTCTTTTGACGGATAAGGATATATCTGTTGATCATTTTGTTCCCTGGTCATATGTGGCGCATGATGAGTTTTGGAACCTAAGCCCGACTACAAAAAGTATAAACAGTTCCAAGAGTAATAATCTCCCTAACTGGGATGTATATTTTAAGAAGCTGGTTGATATTGAATACCAATCCTACAGGTTGTTATGGGAGTATGATGAGGTACATAAGGAGTTTGATAAATGTGCCAAAGAACATATAAATAATGACGAAGTGCGCTATCGGATATACAGGGAAGGATTATCGAAGAATGATTTTGCCTGTGGTCTGGAATCAGTCATTCAGCCTGTATATAAAGCGGCACAGAATTGCGGATTTTCCAGTTGGGAATATAAAGGTGTAGCGCTATGAATATAACAGAGCAGTACTATCTTGATAATTCAAAGGAGTTCTTTGATTCAACAATTAATGCGGATGTAACTCCCTTATATGATCACTTTTTAAAATATGTACCGGATAAGGGATATATACTTGATCTGGGCTGCGGTTCGGGAAGGGATACCAAAGCTTTTATAGATAAGGATTTCATGGTTGATGCAATAGATGGTTCTATGGAGCTTTGTGCATTGGCAAGTGAGTATACGGGGATTGATGTAAAGTGTATGGATTTTATGCAGGTAGAGTGTTATGAGAAGTATGATGCCATATGGGCATGTGCATCCATGCTTCATATCGGGTCGGATATGTTACCGGAGGTTGTCAATAAGCTCCGGGGTGCGATCAGGCCTAACGGCATCTGGTATATGTCCTTCAAGTACGGGGATTTTGAAGGAGAGAGGGACGGAAGGTTCTTTGCTGATATGACATCTGAGAAGTTTCACAATATTTTTGATCGGATGAAAGGGTGGAGCCTAGTAGAAGAGTGGGAATCCGAGGATGTAAGAAGAGGTAAAAATGTTAAGTGGTATAATGTTATTATCCGGAAGGAATAGTATGTAAATGATGAGAAAACGTACCGCGTACGGTTACAAAAACTGATGAAATACCTGTCGCTGTTACGTAGAGAAGTAACAGTGGTAAGTTGCTTGCACAGGTAATGCTATATACGCATTAAGGATTCGAAGCTTGATCTATGAGATATATATTATTGCGATAACTGCAATAAAGTCTATGAGATTCCTGGTAATGGGAGAAAAGTTAATTGTAACTAATTGTTGCCATGGATTATGTAATGTTTTGATAAGGATAAAAAATGAAGAATCAGTATGTTGGTGATATAGGTGATTATGGAAAATACGCCTTGCTACGTGATTTTATTAATGCAGGAGTGAAGATTGGAGTTAATTGGTATCTTACAGAGAATGATGATACCAACGATGGCAGGTTTACGGATTACCTTGAGAATAAAGATGAATATAGAAGATATGATCCTGAACTTTTTGATGTAATAAAGAGAGTAGCCTCTAAGAAGAATAAATCTGTAATGGATATTCAGAATAGTGGAATTTTGCCAGGAGCGTTTTTTTATTCTGATATATTGAAACCTGTGGGAACACCTTCTGATAGGCGGAACATACGTGGACGTTGGTTTGAAGAAAGTATTCATGTGCTGGAAGATGCAGATCTTATCTTTATGGATCCGGATAACGGACTCCTTGAGAACAATAACTCGTCAAAGCTTGGTGCTGAAAAATATGTCTTGCCAGATGAGGTAGAGCAATATTTTTATGCCGGACACAATGTGGTCTATTACTGCCATAAAGGCCGTAGGAATATGTCTCAGTGGTTTGATTACAAGAGTCATATGTTCAGTATGATACCTGAGGCTAAGCCAGCGGTACTGACATATCATAAAGGATCTCAGCGATCATATATCTTTCTGATACATAATGAAGATTTTGAAAAGTATCGTGGTGTCATTGATAAAGTCACACGTCGTTGGTTTAAGATCTTTACTGAGTAATATACTGATAAAGGTGATGTTGCCGGGAGTTCATATGAATGTGTTATAACACTCAA
>JAEEGL015987709.1_pt1 | contig 26429 bp, 29 predicted proteins | sample 9134231 | NCBI WGS metagenome assembly JAEEGL01 (sample SAMN16246548, study PRJNA631951) | gut metagenome | biome: gut microbiome; feature: rumen; material: fiber-attached | host: Bos | place: Iran: Karaj | collected 2018-10
AAATATAGCTTTGCAATCTCCTTCCTGAGAAAGCTTAAAAGTGTAACAATTCCACAAAATGATTTCGACGATAAAACCTTAAAAGTTGGCTGAAACAGAGCAGTGGAATAAAAAAGATGAAGTGCCGAAAATCCTTGTAAAATAAGGTTTTTCAGCACTTCTTGAGCTGGCACCCCCAGCGGGAATCGAACCCACATCTAACCCTTAGGAGCGCCCCCGAGACCTTATTCTCTCGTCCCTTGAAATGCCTCCAAACCCTTTTATATCAACGGTTTTTCTGCATTTTGTTTCACTTCCCGTACTCCCGTTTTTTCCCTGTTTTTCGCACATTTTACGGCGTCTCCTTTGCAAGAAATTTGCAAATCTTTGCAATTCTCATGTTTCAGGAGTTCGGATTAAGTTGATTATGTCATAAAGAGCAGAGCCTGAACAGGGTCTGAAATATGCTTGTTTATCTCTGTTTATATTACTCAGACCATTCGATCCAAAACCGGATCGTCACGTCCCCTTCACCAAAAGCATCCAGCAACGCTTCCTTTGTCGCGTTTCCGATGGAAGCGAGTTTTGTGAAACTCCACGTATTCTCATCATAGTAAACCGTGATCTGGTTTCCCTGATACAGAATAACGTCTCCTGGCTTTGTTGTGATGCGTTCGTCGTTCGTCGGCAGATCCCATGGCAACGCCCCTACCTTTTCAAAACCACCGTAATCGCGCAGCTCCAAAGTCAGGGGCTCCGCGCTCAGTTTTTCAATGAACGCCTCTGCTGAAGAATTATTCTCCGGAACGGCGGAAAACTGCTTGCCGTTCGCTTCCAGTATCAGCATGGGAACGGTTTTTGTTTCGGACGCATCATTTCCCGAATCCGCAACGGTTTCTCCGGTCCAGTCGATGATCCCGCCGAACTCATATATGTTGCGATACCCCATATCAAAGAGCTTTTGCGCCGCTTCTTTACTTCTGCGTCCGCTGCGGCAATAAACCAGAAGAATCTGCTTCATATCCGGTAATGCGGCGGGCGGTACATCGACGATCTCTTCGTTAGGCACATTGATCGCGCCGGGGATATGTCCCTCGGCAAATTCATCGGGACGGCGGACGTCCACGATCAGATGCCCGTCGTCTCGTTTCATCATTTCTTTTGCTTCTTTCTGTGTGATCTGCTTATAGCTGTTTGCCATACCGTCACCGTCCATGACCAGTCCTTTGAAGCCGCATCCGCTGAGCAGCAGGATACTGATTGTCAGCAGAAAGGCCGTTATTTGTTTCTTCCGACTGTTTTTCAATTGCATGGTTTTACTCGATTCTACTATCATCAAAAACACTTTGCTTTTCTGTCTTTTTTACACCGTTCCACGTTGCCACAGCGGTAACACAGCTCGTTATCGCACACGCCGTCGTTATTGAAATATGAAAGAATATTGTTGACTGTCGTCTGGGCGATATTATCAAGCGCATCCTGCGTAAGGAAGGCCTGATGCGAAGTGACGATCACGTTGGGCATGGAGATCAGCCGCGCCAGAACGTCGTCGCTTAATATATGACCGGAGCGGTCCTCGAAGAAGACGTCCGCTTCCTCCTCATAAACGTCCAGGCACGCCGCGCCGATTTTTCTCTCCTTGATTCCATCCAGCAGCGCCTCCGCGTCAACCAGAGCGCCGCGCGATGTATTGAGCAAAATCACGCCCTTTTTCATTTTTTCTATTGCGTCTCCGTCGATCAGGTGGCGCGTTTCATCCGTGAGCGGACAGTGCAGCGATATCACGTCGCTGCGGCGGAAGAGTTCGTCAAGGGATACGTATTCGATCCCGTCGTCCGCCGGATTACGGTCAAACGCGAGCACATGCATCCCGAAGCCGCGGCAGATATCGATAAAGATCCTGCCGATCTTTCCCGCGCCGACCACGCCCACGGTTTTTCCGTGAAGATCGAACCCGGTGAGGCCGTTCAAAGAAAAGTTGAATTCCCGCGTGCGGTTATACGCCTTATGGATGCGGCGCACGCTCGTAAGGAGCAACGCCATCGAATGCTCCGCAACCGCGTAAGGGGAATACGCAGGAACGTGCACCACGTGGATCTTTCCGAACGCATGGCGCACGTCCACGTTGTTATAGCCCGCGGAGCGCAGCGCGATCAGCTTGACGCCGTATTCAAAAAGCCTGTCTGTCACAGCGGCGTTCACGTCGTCATTGACGAAAACGCAGACCGCTTCGCAGCCTTTGGCAAGCTGCGCAGTATCTTCGTTCAGCTTTGTTTCAAAAAACCGGAAATGAACGCCGGCTGCCTCTCCGTATTTTTCAAACGCGGGGACGTCGTATGGTTTTGTATCAAAAAAAGCAATTTGCATATCTTTTCTCCTGTCTGTTATTTTAGCGGTTTCAACAGGCTCTGTCGCAGAGCTCAGCTTTTCCCGTCCATTTCATGGTTCCTGTCAAGCGCGGTGGTACTATCATCCATCAAGACTGAAGTGAAACTCTCCATTACGGCATTCACCGTTAGTCTCAACGACAATATAAACTGTCCCGGCTTCTATATATCCGCCGTGTGAATCGAGCTCATCGCCACTGCTAATTGAAACCAGCTCGGTCCTGGTACCGTAGTAATCATAATATACCGTGGCGCTTCCGGTTTCCAGTTTTGCGGAATACTTCAGATCTCCTTCACCGGCACTCTTCAGCTTAAAAACCATCCTGCCGTCAAAGGAATAAAAGTTCATAAAGGCAGAGGCCGATCCGTTCGAGTGAACGAACGCAACAGCCTTATAACGTGAAGAATACTTGCCGCAGCCTGTAAATGACAGCAATAAAATGGCCGCAACGATTACAGCAAACACTTTCTTCATAAGTCTTCAGGAATTCCTTTCTGCCATCTTGTATTTACGATGAGAATTTGAAATATAGCCTGGGAAGTATTTCTGTAAGATTCCGATATTCCACACAACAGTGCTCCGCCATTCCTTTGGCGGTTTTATCAGTGAGCATGGCCTTTCGGAGCAGCGGGTTCTTCAGCGTTTGCCCAAGCCAGAAGCGGCTTATCAGCAATAAGCCGTCTTCCGTTTGTTTGAAGATGTGCGCCATTTCCGTGTGACGCACAAGACCGTACATTGCGCCGACGTGCCCGCAGACAATCAGCGGAATCTCGTTTTTCTGCATGCGTTCCGGAGAAAAACCGAAATCCTCCGGCGAGATGAATTCGATCTTCAGCGGCAATATAAGCTTGCCGATCCGCTCAATGGGATAATGCGTGTTCGGTCGGAACGCCGGGAGCGTCTTTTGAGAGAAATAGGTGCGGTCTTTACGGGCGGTGGAAATCCCGTAATGCTCACCCGGGAACCATATCTTATACCGAAGATTTTCCTGCGCGTGCCACCAGAACCACCAGCGGATCATGTCCGGCGTGATCCCGGGCATCGGGCAGGTCATCGAAACGATGTAACTACCGTTATGGAAGCGAGAAAAGCCGACCTCTCTTTGAAGCGCTTCATCCGTCAATATATTGTTTTTGTCTTCGAATGCCGTTAAAGACACCGGCACGTTCGCATCCAGAACCACACGGATCTCCGGCGGCATTTGCGGGATAGGTTTATTCAAAAACGATTTATTATCCATTGTAATGTCACAATAGCCGAATTATAATTCAGTTCTCCTTCAAATCTGTGATCTCATTTTCCATACCCATTTTAACTGTCAGATCACCAAGACTTTTGTCATACTGTTCTTTTGATATTGCATGATGTTCCAAAAAAGTCTTCAGCATTTTCTTCTGTTGAAAATACAGTTGTCTGTTCTTTTCGGCATAGGTAAGTCGGTTCCACTCTGCTTGTTCCATTGAACAGTTCCTCTTAAATGTTCATACAGAACATTTTTCTGCAACGTTTATGATTTTAAGTCCTTTTTGTTTTGCGTAGTTAACTGTGTAAAAAGTACCACCGGAATTATCTGTCAGATAGCATATACACAAGCTGCTGAAATCCACCAGGTGGCGGTTTCTCTTATGCATACAACCACTGTAGTAGTTTTCAGAGGTATAAACCACTTTATCCGCTAGTGATTTAATTCTCTCATATTCGTCAATATCTTTTTGTTGCCAACCTCTTGCTTGCGTTTTACATGGAAGAACCAAAATCAGTTTTATTTCCGGATGAGCATTTCGAGATTCTAATACAGCTTGCGCCGCAAGGGTATCAAATCCTAATGCACCACCAGCACCAAAAAATATATACCCGTGTTGAATCGCAGTCTCAATAGCTTCTTTTAATCTTTTCTCGACCTCATTATGTTTCAATTCCGGAATACTTCTGTGCCCGGTAAAACAACAGGTTTTGTTTTCTACTTTCAAAAAACACTCACGCCTTTAACGAAATAGTAATGCTACCATCGTTATTATATCAGGCACGAAGAAGAAAAGAAAGTGTTTTTAGAAAGAAAAGAGACGGTGAGGTCTCTTTTCAATACAGTTATTCCGTTTTGCTGATAAAAGCTTCTATAATTGCAAAAAGCTTTTCCTGCTCCGCTTGAGGTAATGATTCAATTCTTTCCGACAGACGGGAAGCTTTAACTTTATACCCATTTTGAATCACATCAGCAAACACATCATCGGCTGAACACTCCAACGCATTTATGATGGCAACAAGTTTATCTAATCGTGCTGAACTGCTTCCACGCTCAATGTCAGAAAGATAGTTCGTTGACAAGCCGATCATTTCCGAAAATCGCTGTTGCGTGTATCCTTTTTCTTTCCTCAGGATCTGTATACGTTTGCCGATGGTTTTCTCAATACTATTATTCTTTGGCAAATAATCACACCCATTCATACTTAATTGCCAGGTTGTTGAAACAGACATATTAAGTATACTTGGATGAAATTAAAGAATACACAAGATGGAAGCGAACCACTCACGATGATAGGATGAATTACTCAAATATATTCATTCTAGTCGGATGATTTCTCTGCTATAATCGTTACTTTTAGATATCGATCTGAATTAAAAATAATAAGCGTTTTTTATTTTTCTTTCATGGCCCCATAAAAGAAATTAGGTTATACCCTTTTTCTTTACCAACCCTAATCATGTATTCCATTCTATAGAGGAAACGACGATAAAAATCTATAATTAGATCAATTTCTGTATCATCTTCTTGTGGCTTTTTTTCATTGTGAGATTGCGTGGTGTTCTAAAAATGTATCTAATAGTTTTTTTTGATTGAGGAATAACTGCTGATTTTTTTCAGCATAGGAAAGTCGATTCCAGTCTTGTTGATCCATCAGGATGATCCTTTCTGGTAGCAAACAATTTTTTAAATTATAAATTCTAAGTAATAATTCTAAAAAAATTGCAGATTGACAGTATATGTCATTGCTTCATGATATTATAAGATGGAGTAATGAAGATAGATTAATTCGATGAGATGGGAGTAGCTAAAATGGGGATGCTATTAAATGCAATACTGGATATTTGCGAAATTGCCTTGATCCGTGATATGTTCATAAGGCATCGCAATCGGAAGATAGCAGCCAAGCGAAAAAGAAGGAATAAACACGGTTTCTTTACACTGTATTTCAATTAATGAATCAAGAAATTGCTTTTAAGAAAGGAACGTTCACAATGAAAAAGATAATCACGGTAACAGTTTTCTTAACAATCATATTATTCTGTTTTACATCCTGCAAAGCTAGTGATTATAAAACTGCAAATGAATTGCTTGTCGCACAGGATTATGCCGGCGCTGCCACCATTTTTGAATCGCTGGAAAATTATAAGGATTCAGCAGTAAAGCTGGCAGAATGCAATGAAATGCTAAGTGCAATCAATAAATTCAACTCAGCGCTTCAAACATTGTCCGACAAAAACGATGCGATAAAATCCGCTATCGACGCTGCAAATGAACTGGTACAATCCGATGATAAAGCTTTAGATGAATCGCTTCGCCCAACACTGGAAACCGCTATATCTACTGCAAAAGCGGAAATAGTCACAGCACCGGAAAGACCTGCCACCGCGACAGAAACAGATGCGGTTGCAGAGGAAATTGAATCAGTAGATTATTCTGATGTGACCGAACAACTAGAGGAAAAGAAGAACGCTCTGGAAAAAAGCATGAAGCAGTACGCACTAGTAAATGCTCCTTCCGAATCATACATTATCCAATGTCTGCAGAAAGTTGATGGAGTCATCGATATTTCTGCAGCAACAGAGGAGAATGATCCGAATGGACATCTTCATAAAGCAGGAGGATACTCAGCCGCAGTCTATTTTTCCCATAAGAATGTAAATCAGAGTTCGGTTTATGGTGACACAATTATTGATAAAGGGACATCCTGCGGCGGCCAGATTGAAGTTTATGAGTCGGAAGAGGACGCACAGCAAAGAAATGACTATCTCGCTGGCTTTGATGGAACGCTTTTCGACTCCGGTTCACATACCGTAATCGGAACGGTTCTCGTCAGAACCTCTGATGAATTGACCGCCACGCAACAAAAGGAATTGGAAGCAAATATTATTGCAGTTTTGATAGCGCTTGAATAACAATAGAATCAATATACATTTCCCCCCTGTTCACTATGACAGGGGGGCATTTTGATTTGTTTAGATTATTTAAGCTTAAACCCTTCGTCGATTTGTTTAAGAGCTTTTTCTTTGTTCTCACGAAGTTCAATCAACATCTCGAAGGCCCCATCACCAATTAAATATGGCGACAGTGCAGCAAGCTTTTCTGCGGAATAACCTTCAATTTCCACGCAGATTCCCGCGGGCACATACTTTCCTGTTTTTATCCATTGACAAAACTCAAGCCCAATATCTTTGTTGCGATCAAATCTGTTCAGCTTTCGGGAAAGAAGTGCTGTAGGAATATTATTGTTTTTGTAATACTCTTTTATCGTGGAAATCATGCAGCCACCTCCGGTTTTTTTCCAAACAGATTTGCAAATGCTCTGGCTTCTGCTTCAATATATTGATCCTGATAGTCAGTGAAAAAGAGATATTTCCCTTCTCCAATTGCAATTGGAGTAATATAGTTTTCGAAATTCACCAGATAAAGCAGATCAACTCTTGTTTCAGGGTTCATAGCTCTTTGAAATTGATAAGCATGGCGCATCTCGTGAGCAATGGTGTTCACGAGTTCTTCCGGATCAGACAACCGGAAAAAATTCATTCTGATAGTGTTGTCTCCTGGATTAAATGAACCACAATCAGATTCCGGACCATCATAAAATGCTAATCCAGGCGTGTCTTCTATTCCCATTTTGCTTGATAATGTATCTACCAGATTTTTAATTGCCAGATACTTTTCTTCTTCGCTCAAATCAAACCATTCAGGGGAATAAAACACATTCAGATCATCTTCAAGATCCTCATCGAGAATAAAGTCAAAACTGAAATCACTTTCTGATTTTCCATATATTTCTGAAAGCAAATCATCTTCAGTTATTTCATTTGCGGACTCTCTTTTCTTAAACAAAGAATCCCAATAACTTGATGGATTAAAGCTCTCATTTTTTTCTGGCTGGATCTCTCTGAAAGCGTCATTAAGACCTATCCCATTAGGATCTGACACATTATTAGTTTCAGAAAACTTTATCATACAGTTTCCTCTAAAAGTTATAGAACTTCCGTTTCTGAACTGACTTTTTTCGCTTTTCCGTTATCAAATAAGACAGCGAGCCCGTGTTCAGCATCGAACTTATAATTACAGAGCAGTACAACGGACGGGTGCTTTTTATCGTGTGGCACGAAAATGCTTTTAGGCATCACGTACTTAAAGATATTATCCACCACACCGTTCGGAAAGAACGATTTGTTTGCGGAGATAATGTACTTTTCCACCATTTTCTTTGCTGCTTCTATTTCTTTAGAACCGTCAAGAAATGCTTTTAACGCGGATTCCTGAGAAGGAAGGATTTCTTCTCCACCATAGCGCTCCATGATTGCTGGAAGCTGAAAATCTCGGCCCCAAATGCATATTTTAATCTTATTCATCAAAGCCACCTCCATAGATGTTGTTATCTCTTGCCTTGCATTCCGCTACACCGCCGGAATGCCCAAAGTATTCATGAATGTCTTGTGACACCAAATCCATTGTCTGAGTATCGCATCGTTCGTGCCATGACAGTTTATTTTCGCGACGATAATCTCTTACATCTTCATCCGTCCAGTCGTTTCGACCATCTTTTCCTTCCGCATTCCATTGATCTGCGCATTTTAAGTCAGCCTGTGAAAAATTGCCTTTTTGATAATCCCCATTGTCATCGTAATAATCAGCTCGATTCTCAGTCATATTATCAATCTGCACAGTAGCTTCAGAGCATCTGGAAAAATCTGGTTCCGCATTACGGTATTCAATACCATCCATGCCGTATTGTTCAAGTCTTTCTTTCGCTGCTGCACCTCTCTCTGAGGATTCACTGGGCACAAACTTTGATTCGCCGCGTTCACCCTCCCATGCGCCACGTTCACTGTTTTCCGCAGGCGTATTGGAAAGCCTTTCATCATAACTCCGATAAAAAGACTCCGGTTGACTGAAAAGGTTATCCATAAAGGATTTTGCCTCGTTTAGCTGCATTCCAGTTTGAGGTTTGATATCCTGAAAAGATGGTGTGTCACTTGTTTTAAGTTCATTCATATCTTTCGATTTGAACTCAAGCATCAATAAACACCTCCTTCAGATTGATAAACCTCAGTAAATCTACAGAACAAATCATTATAGGAAGGATCCCGCATGGTTTGTTCATAGATAAGCAGTGCCAATGCGAGATTGATTTGTTTTCTTGAGTACCCCTTTATAGACGGTTGAAGACTATCCAGTACGGAAGAAACCCAATATGACAAATCAGAACAGTTTTGAGAATTCTCAATTGCTGTTCTTGCATTTAGGAAATCGTAAATCAGTTTCCTTAAAGACGCGACTTCATCATTCGGATTCGCAGCCAGGTATTCCATAAAATCCGTCTTAACGGAGGAATCAAGCTTTGAAATAACGATTTTGTGTTTTAGCTCGAGCAAATCAGCCTTGTTCCCGTTTCTGAATATTTCCTTGTCCATGATGCAATGCAGCAAAGAATCCGATACGATTCTTGTGTTTCGATCTAAAAAAACATCATCGTCAGGTTCAAAAACGAATGAAGACGCTGGCGCCTTAAACTCATTGATTTTACAAAGTATCGGCTGGATCCATTCGTTCTGATAGATAGCGGCAACACCACAAGGAAGCTTCGCCAATTCGGTTATCTGATCATCTGTCAGATTTGCCGCACGACCGACAAGCTCGCGATCGCTCTGATCGGGCAATCTCAGAATAATCTTGGTATTTGTGTTCCTTATTGAAGACATATCCAGCAGCGCCGGAGCCTGATCCACTATGATAAAGCCTTCTCCATACGTGCGCATTTCAGCGATTGCATTTGAGATCATTTCAACGCTCTTGCCGGCAAGGTTTGCGCTTTCTGCACTTTGCTCATAGGATGTTCTTCTCAGGATATTGTGTGCTTCCTCAAGTATGGTAACATGCTGCAGATCAGAATTCATTGCGGCACCGCTCGTGGTCCGATGCTCCTGCAGTTTAAGGACCAACATCCCCATGATAAGAGCCTTCGTTTCGGAGGATCCTACGCGACTGAGATCAACGATTACATTCTTATCGAATAGATCTGAACCGGAAATCTCATCCGAAACAAATATCGTTCCGTAAATACCATTCGTTAAAGATTGCAGTCTGGTCAGCAGCGAGCCCTTGTATGCCCCCTTGTTTTCGGAATCATAATCGCTGGTATCAATGATGATACGTATATTTTCAGCAACATCAGCGAACGTCGGATAAATCTTCTCACCATACTTGTTTACTGACCGCATTAGATCCCAACCACAATCGACATAGGACTTTTCAATCGCGTTTTTCAATACGGCAGGCATAGCGGCAAACATCGGCCAGCATACGTTGAATATTTCTACAAGCCGATCTAAATGCTCAAAAACATGGATGCCGTCCGGGAAGCTGAACGGATTCAGTCTGAGAAGTTGACTCAAGTATGGGTTAGTCCCATAGACAGAAACATTTTTATCATTCCCGAATATGTTCTTATACTCACCCTTGGCAGGCTCAATCACAAGGAACTTCGCACCGGTGTCAATCACTTCATCAAGGATTTGATACACAGTATTACTCTTACCGGAACCAGTGCTGCCCGTGATAAAGACATGAGAACACAATGATTTTTTGAAGAGTGCCACTTTGCTACTCTCTTCGTGGTTCATATGGAATATTCTACCGACTTCTATCTCTCCGGGCTGATTATCTTTTCCATAGCTAACTATATTACGCCCGAATTCCGCACATTCTACTACAGGGAAACCGGCAACTGATTTTTGAGGGAAATTCAGCGACAAGGCAAGCTCTTTGCCGGAGAGACTTGTGGCCGCAGTAACTACCGCGGGATATGCATTAAGTTCGGAATCCAATTCTGTGAGTGCGGGGCTCAACCCAAACAATGGATGTCTGAGTTCTCTCAGATAAGAGCAGATCTCTTTTGCGTCATCGCTGTTCTTGCCCATATCGCCACGCCAGAGATTTACTGCGGTCTGTGCCATATAAGACTGCTCTCCCTGTGTTAACGCGAGATAGGTATGTGCGACGTTATTGGCGACGTTTTGATCCTCACTGAGAACATATGCAGCGAAATCCCACATGCCGAGAGCAGTACTCTGCTCATACCGCTTCATCTGTTCTTCCAGAATCTCAAGTGTATGCTTGATGTTGAAGTTTGTGAATGACTGCGTGATTCCCTGGTTTTTCCCGACCGTAGCGGTTACGTTCGACGAACGTGCAAAATTTGCTCCGAAATTCCCGCCAAAATTAACGCCTTTATATACGCCGGATGCAGTAGAAACTGATTTGGAAACCGCACGGCCCAACGTATTCGCGATTGTTTTTGCCGTTGAACTGGTAACAGCTTTTCCAACAGCTTCGGCAATAGCATGGCCAGTAGAGGATCCCGCTGTTTGGGTTAACGTCTGAGCGGTTCCCTTTGTTGCTGCATCAGCCAAACTTGTACCTGTGGATACAGTATCAGATTGATTCCAAGCGTGGCTGTATTCACCATGTGCTATAAAACTGGCACCACCACCAGCGGTATCAGTTTTTCCTTTGCTTAACGACTGTCCAGCGTTTGTCCCCTCCGTATGGGTATTGCTGTTTGATACTGTATTCGCTTCAGATGATCCGGTTGACGTGCCGCTGGAATCAGTAACCGTTGTTCCATTGGAATCCGTAGTGGATGATCCGCTTGTGTCACTTTCAGAATAGCCGGTGCTGTCTGTGGTACCGGCGGTATTTGTTACAGAACGATTCTGCCCCTGCTGTATTCCTGCACTCACACCGGCATTTACGCCAAACGTCGCGGTGGAATTGGTGCCTTCTGATTCCTGATACGTAAAATTGGTCTGCCACCCAGCGTAAGGTGCAAGCGCGGTATAAAGTTCTGCGAGGTGAAGCTTCCTGTTTTCCACATCATTGATTGGCGTTGCAAGAAGGATAACTGTATATTCTTTCTGTTTTGTATCTGGCACTATCCCATCAAGAAGCTTTTCAATTGTCTGACTGATAAACTTTTCGGATTTTTCTCCGGGAATATTTGATGCGCTGGCAACAGAATAAGGAAGACTGTTTTTTAAGAACGGCAGCACGCCTACACCGTTTTTATCCGTCCATTCCGACCCAGGGAAATTTCCCTTGATCGCTTCGGCAAGCCTCTTGCGGTAATTCTCCACATCAACGTTATCGTCATCATTATCAGTGTTTACTACTGCGAGATAAACCGTTGTTGCATCACAGGTTCTGTGGAAAACGAGAGCTATATTGCATTCCTCGTTAGAAAGAACCTGATACACATTCACCAGCTTTTCCAAGCTGTTTTCTCTTTTGTCGATTACCCATTTTGTAATATTAAAAAATCGGATATTGTGGGATGGGCTGAAGGCACTGTCATATTCTGTGTCTTTTTTTATGGGCACATAATAATCCTGGATATGTCGAAGATACTCGTTAAATATTTCAATGCTGCTCGCGGAGAGTAGACGCATCGTAAGCTCTTCAGCAGCCTCATCATCCATTTCTGGAATTTGTGTTAGATAATTGTCCCGTTTTACCTGCATCTCCGAAAGCTGAGCAGGACTCAAAACTGCCAGCTTTGCAACGGCGTCTCCAGCTTTTCCGCCGGCTTTTTTGACAAGACTCTTTATACCCATCTTTTTTTCTCCTTTATACTCGCCGTTTTATTATGAATCAATTATACTTTTTTCCAATCCATCATTTCGATTAGTCTATTTGTGTAATTGTTTAGCTTTATCCTTCGTTGACTTAAATCGTCAATTTCAGCAGTCAGGCTTTCAATCTGCTTCGCTCTTTTAGATAATTCGGGACTGTACTTCACGAGATTCCCGAAAATTTCGTCCAGCAAAGAATGAATCCAGCTATGAGCACTTTCACTATGACTCTCTTTTATTGACCCATATCGCTCATTTACATCGTTTTCCAATGACTCACGGTAAACATTTGCAATTTTATCCAAATTCAAATGATCAGTTTGCCAGAATAGGAATCTCTTCTCAAAATTTGCTTTCTTAAAAATATCCTTCACATGATTCTCCCGGAAAGAGATCTGCTGATAAGATATAATAATCCTTTCAAGCTCTTCACGTCGTTCATCTGTCAAAACATCTGAGCCGGTAACGATTTTTGCAAGAATCTTCCGCAATTCTTCTGTTTTGAATGTCCAATATGACTGAGATTCAGCTTCAATCAATTCATATTTTTTTGAAAGACCTGTTTCATACGATTCTTCAACGTATTCCAGTAACTTTTCCGCAACTGCCTTGTCAACCCTCCGTCTAGTTTCTCTCTGCGCTGAATAACTGTCAAGTGCTGCTCCCGTGTCATCTATCAACCCTGAATAAATGGATTTGATAGTTGATAAGCTAAATTTCTTTTCAGAACTGTTGAATCTGGATCGAAGATTCTCACCAACTAAAGCACGAGATTTCTTCGCATCATTTTTGCGCGCTTCAAACCCCATCTCTTCTTCAAATGAAGCGGTTAACTCATCTTCTATTCCTTCAAGATCCTCTGTTGAAAATGTCTGATCTTCTACCGAAAGATAACTGCTCATATAATTGTCGTAGGAATTGTCATATTCGGTATACGCATCATTTGCTGTCGTGTCAAGACGATCAACCAGTTTTTTCTTGTCTTCTTCCAGCTTCTCCCTTATTGATTGTCTATACCCATCCTTTTCGTCTTTCTTTTCCTCAATCTCCTCTTCTGTAATTCTGATGATATTTTTGAGGAACATTTGTGATTGGAAGCATTTGTTATATGAAGAATACTTTCCAGCGAAATTCTCTATTTCCGTTTCAATACTGAAAAGGCCGCTATTTGCATAAACAAGATTTGATTGTTCTTTTGCCTGTCCATCAGATCTATGTTTCAATTGGGCGGGCAATATATTCAGAGAATAAAGTGTTCTATATCTACGCCCGGATGGGTCATTATACTTGTAAACCTGCTCATCAAATGTCTCCGCATAGGATTCATCTTGAAACTCGCCGTTGCTTTTTGCGCCAAGGCCAAGTATAGAAGAGACATAGAACAAGCCGCCGGAATACAGATTACGTGGTACCGCCTGACTTAAAATGCGTTCTTGTTCAACGGCAAGAGCGCCTCCTGTCTGCGGTTTTAATCCATCTGCTTTATTGACAACAATCATCGTAAACCGATTGTCAAGCTCTTCCATATCACGAATGATGTGGTAAAGGTGCTCATTATCGGTACTGTCCAGTGCCTCAGGCGTACAAAGAAAGATGGGCAAGCCGTTTGTCATATTTGCCATTGCCTGTTTTAAGACCATCAGATGTCTGGCGTTAGATGCAGAATTTGACCCAGGCGTATCGAACAGAACGAATGGGTGTTGTGATTTTGCAAGCACTCCCCGTAAGAAAGGAATCTCAACTTCGATCAAATCCGAAATCGTATCTTTCTCTGTGTTGCTCTCATAACTGTTTATAATGCTTAATGATTCGCGAACCCTATCAACTAAACTTGTGTTTTTCAAATGTTCCAATGCACTCTGCAACACATCGAGGAAAGGGTTCTCCGGATTTCCGCCCTCAATAGATGTTTCGTCATCGGTGAAATGTATGGTGATATCCTGATCGTATGCTTGGCAATGAATGCTCGCACGATCAGGATATTTTGATCTGGCTATTTTATATATTTTTGCAGTAATCGGTTCAGTTCCGCTGGGAAGAATCTCACTGCCAATCAACGCGTTTATAAAAGTTGATTTACCTGCGCTGTAATTTCCAAGAATGCAAACTGGTACAACATCACTGGCTGCGTCTGTAAACCGATTCAGATCACGTCTGATTCTTTCTTCACTTGCACTTTGATGAATGAGCGGACTGATTTCTTGAAAGAGTTGCCTGACTTCGGGAAGAATATCTCTTGCATTTTCCAAAATAAGGTCAGATTTTTCAACAGTTACATTGCTCAGTGATTCTTCACATGCACATGCGTCCTCAAGATCCTTGAATTCATCCATAGATCCTTCAAAGATAATATTGAGTTCCTCGTTTTCAGAACCATATTCCTCGGCAATAGCATCTATTATTTGTTTGGCTCTAAAGGGAAAGAAACCATGGGTCAATTCATCACTTAATAGTTTGCTGTTTTTGCTGATAGAAGTGTCAATAGTGGTCCAGCAATCAAACGCATCAGACCATTTTTGGTATACTATTTCCTTTTTGTAAGGATTACTGATTATCTTAATTTTCGCCATGGACTCGGGATTCCTCCTTTTTGCAGTTCACAGAACAAACAAATGATGACAATATTATAATACATAAAGAGGAAAATAGCAAACAAATAATAATTATATGAACAGAAAAAGCATGAACAACGAAAATCTAATAACTGATGCTGTTGCAAGGATAAATGCTAAAATGATGATCGTTTTTCCAAATTTTCCACAAGAATCCAACCAATTGAAAAATGATTTCATGATTTCCTCCTCATTAAATTAGTTGAATATAATCCCCCTGACTGCGCAGCCACATTTCAATCCCATGACCGAACACTTCTGCTTGCACGGTATAACCGGTTTCGTCTTGATTCAATACAACTGCAGTAGGCAGACGATCCAACACAGCTTCGATATCCGGACCAGTGTAACGGAACTTAACCTTTTGAAGTTTGCCGCCATACATAAACTGAACACGCTTGCGAAATTCTCCCTCCTCGAAACGATCTGCGTAAGGGATATGGAAGGTCTCATCCAGCACGTTGAGCGAACGAATACGGTCTATTCGGTAGATGGTTGGAAATGCGTCATTCAGCACATCAAAATCCTTCCGAGCCTCGTCCGATTCGTCAATGAATGCGGTGAGATAGAAATAGTATTCTGAAAACATTAGTGCCGCGGGTTTGAGTTTTCGACTAACCACCGTTTTATCTTTAAGCCGAAGGTAATCAACCTCTACATATCGGTTGTTCTTGATCGCCATGCCTAGCTTCCACATGGTTTCGAGAAATTCAGATCCATGCCTCGGTTCCACGTAATGAAACGCCTCATTGCGGATTAGTTCTCTCACTAACTCTTTGTCGTATGCTGGCGCGCAGCATGATATCAGGCGCTCTAGCATGCTCGTCATTTCCTTCTTTGTAAAGGCACGGCTGTCCAGCAAAATTTTGCATAGAGCAAGAATTTCGTCGTTTTTCAGTTTTATATCATAAATTCGTTCCAAGCGGTAACCCTGTTTTGCGCGGTCAAAAACAATAGTACTTAGGAACCCACTTCTGTCAATGTCGGCAGCAAGATAATTCCTTATCTCATCAACATCTCGCTGAATTGTTCTTTCATTGACACCGTGGGCTGTCGCTTCCGCAGCTTTGTTGATTATCTCGCCATCAAGCAACCGAGTATAGATTGAGAGCGTTCGCCCAATTCTATCTCCGTTATTGTCTGAAAGTGCCAAGATACCCCTCCGTTCTAAACATAATATACTAAATGAGATTGACAAATAGTGTCATTCTCACTCTTTTGATAGTTTTTTTGCGAAAGGGCGAGGAAAAATCTTTCTCTCACCCGAAAACTATAATGTGTATAGTAACCTCTTTATTATTAGCTTGAGAGGATACTTTATTCCGTATATTCCTCAAGTGTCTGTAGAAACAATGCATTCAGTTCGTCCCATGACCGTTCGCGTTCATCTGGCAAAGACGCGATCCTATTGCGGATCTCCGATATTGCGCTATCAAGATAGTCGTTTACAACATCGACTTTTGGAATGTATTTCAGTTCAGGTGCGTTCATCTTGATATCCAGCAATCGGTCAACGGCAGGTTGCAGTTCTTGCGTAAGCTCGGCGTCCTTTAATTGAGAGAACAGCATGGGCGGCGGCGTTCCTCTGTCAAGAATCCATTGACACGCAAGAACAGGACGCAAAACGTAGAAATACTTTTTCGCCCATACTGTATCTCGTTTCAAATACTCACGATAATTTGACTCCGCCATGCTGATATAGTGATACAGACTGTGCTTAGACGAAAAGTAATTCAGCATCAGTTTTTTAAATCGAACGGTGAATTCCGTATCTAAGTATACAATGGGCGAAGAAAACCACTCGAACAATGTCGGATTGGATTTGTACAGTAGCGTAAGTGTTTTATCCAGATCCCAACCGTTGATATCCAGAAGATCGTTGATCGGCAGTTCGATAACATCCCTGTTTTTATTCAATTTCAGGTATTCGTGTTTAGGACGCACGTAAATAAAACGGACGTCATAATCACTGTCCGGGGAAGCGAACCCCCATGCTCTGCTTCCGGATTCTACCGCGAGAAGAATCTTTATTTGCTCAGTCTTTTCAATCTCATGGAGGTTCTGAACAATCAAATCATACATTTTTCTAACCCCTTTGTTTATTCAAAAATGCAAACGCAAATAATATCGTTATACCTCTCAATCCTCGAATATCGCGTCAAACATCGCCATTTCGTCAATCCATGACGAACCGCCTTTTATTCCTTTCATTGTAGTTCCGCACCGCGGACAAGCAGTTGTCGGTTTGGCGGAACAATAACCGCACGATGAGCATTCATATTCATCTTTGCGAAACATATGCGTATGATAAATCCAATAAGCTGTATGACTCTTCATAGTTTTTCTCCGATACTACTGTTATAGAGTTTATTCCTCTACAATTCTCGTTTTCATTTTTTGAACAAGATCAAACAAATCCCGGTTCAGTACAAATGGCTCGGAAAAAGCGTTGATGACAATACCGGCAACATTTTTCTCGTTGGCTTCCGCCATCGGGATGACTTCAAGAAAATGCTTTTGCACTTTGGAGAAGTCATTGCCGTATTCACCCATTTCTTCTGCGCTTGAAAACGTGGGGAAGAAGTAATTGTCTCCATTCTGAAGGATATCGGGAATCATACGGACAATATCCTGATTTTCTATGGTAGTCCCTATAAGTTTTGACGGATCATTATCTGCATTTTTGAGCATTTCCAAAATCGCGTTCTGATCCGCCTCACTCATAACAGCAGTGCACGGAATCCAGACGAGACTGTCGCGGAGCAATTCAAGAATATCAAGCAGATTAGACTCCGTTCTTTCCTGATTAAATGCTGCAATCGCATCCTTCAGCATGGTTCCATCCTCCAGATCGGAGGCTTTCAGTTTCATGCTCGGTGTCATATTGGAATAGCAGATATACTTATCATCTTCGGTTTTTTGCACGTTGAAAGCAATTTTCTCGCCCATGTGATAATCAAAGTTCTGATCGGGTTCATTCAGTAGTATTCCGAGAATAGCACGATCGCTGAGACCACAGATTCGAACCCAGCATCCTTCCTGTGCAAGTCCGTCACGCGTAAGATATACCAACACGTCATCGATACAGTATTCGTGACGGGAATCATCCAGGAATCCCATTTCTCTCGTTTTCAAAACCTCTTCATCCGGGAGGTAATGATCCAACATTTTGATTTTAGTCTCATAACGTTTTTTCAGTTCGCCGTCTTCGTCTGCGAAATATGCGAAGTCAACGTTTTCGACGGAGTTGATTCTGATCATGGATTTAACTTTTTCATTTGTGTCGAAGAAACGGAAGCTGTCTTCATTGCGAATGCCTGCGGCAAGAATCTCAAGTGTCAAACCGGCTTCGCGGTCTATATAACCGTAGACAAGTACGCAATCGGCCTTTTCTGCTCCTGGAAAATCCACAATTATACTTTTAATTTTGTCATCCAGCGGGAATGCACAAAACTGCTGATATATCGCTCTGAAACCTGTTTCTTTGTAAGTCATGATAATCCTCCTTATAGGTTAATCCCAATAAATAAGATCAGGTTCTTCCTCGTTTATTTCTCCACACTTCGGACAGGGAAGTTTTTTTATTTCATTCTCAGATGCTTTATGCATTCTTTTCCCACAGCGGTCACACTTATGATAGATTCTTTTGACCACATGATAGTCTTCTTTCAGGTCTATTTTTGAGACATATGGGACATAGCCCCATTCCTCTACTGTTTTTTCTCCGTATTGCTTTTTGGGGATTGCATCCGGGGCATTTGGCCCATAAAGTGTTAAATCTGCATCCATAATCCAACGACCGCATCCGCTGCAAAGATATACAGATCTGTCTGTATATACTGCAGCATAAGGAGTCTTTTCATATGCTTCTTTTAATTCTGCACCGTATTCACCTTTCTCAATAGACTTAAGTGCGTTGCGTGCTTCTTTTGCGAATGAGAATCCAACACCAAGCATGACACTATACTCGTGACCGCATTTTTTGCATTTGAAACATAGTCCTGTTCCCATTACTTTTCCTCCCGATAATTCTAAAACACATCTCCTTGAATGAAACAAACCAGTTTTCTATGTGCCAGTATATCACAAAACATTTCCAAAAAGCAAATTTTGTTGTACGGATAATGGTACTGTACTCACATGTATTTACACTATTTTACCAGTCGAGGAGCATTTTATGTCTCTGAGAAGAAAAGCAACGCCCGAACTTCAGTGTTCCGGACGTTGTGTTTTTATGAGTGCTGTTGTCAGAAGGCAGCCTCTATTTCTTTAACTGGTCAACAAGAGTCATTATCGCATCAAGCTGCTGGGAATCAAGCGTTCGCATTTTCTCAAAGAGTTCGTTGAGCTTTGCCGGATCGGGAGAATCCACGTCAAAGAATTCTTTCGGCGTGATACCAAAGTAGTCACAGATATAAAAGAATACTGTCATGGACGGCAGATTGTGCCCGTTTTCGATATTATTGATATAACCGGGCCCCTGTCCGATTGAAAGACTCATATCTCTTGCCGACACGCCCTTTTTTGTTCTAAGCTCGGCAATTCTTTTGGAAACACTTTCTTCAAGAAACATGCGCTCACCGCCTTTGTCCTATTATACAATATACAAAGGTGGCACTTATTCCGCTCAATCGGCTATTTATATTGACTTATCTCGCTGAACAGGATAAGATAAAACTATCCGTCCGATTATAGAGATACAAAGTCCGCAATAATATCCGCCTGTGACAGATCGAACCGGATTACCTTGCTGGCGGGAAAAACCTTGCCCGGTACCCTGTATGACTTCTGCGGGTCCCAGTGCTGAATAGAAGCGAGAATCATACAGAACTTTTTGCTGACCACTCGGATACCGTGCGACGAACTGTCAAAATTCTTCGGTATTTTGAACGAAGTCAATGATTTCCTGTCGTATCGTTCAAGAAGCAGCTGCGTTCCATCCTGGCTGATAAGGAACCGAATGTAAGGCGGATAATCCAGTATTTTTATCGCCGAACGAAAGATATAGATCGTGTTTGTTCTCAGGTACAATGACAGATACGGCTGCTCATCCATAATGCTGCACCATCTTCTGTCCCTGCCAGACTTCGGCGGCGGCAAAGTCAAACATCAGCATGACCTTCTTATCGCATTGGACCAGTTTTCCATACGCGCGGTAATGGTTTTCCTTTGGGTAACCCCATTCCTCATAGATCGGACGCGTAAACTTGGTGCATTCAATGTGAGGCGCGCTCGGTTTTTCAATGTTTTTGACCCACTTTACCGCTTCGGGGTTCTTGGACAGGCTCGGACGGATGAGGATTTTTCTCTCCGACGGATTCACATATATGTTTATATGTTCGCATTTGTTCATCGCGGCGAACGACGCCATATTGAAACCGATCGCGCTTGCCCATATCGTCATGGACGGTTCAACCTGCTTGCTGAACAACTGACTGCCGACAAGCTGAAATCCATCGAGACTGATGCTTGCTATGCCGCTGTAATCTTCCGCGTACATTATTATTCACCTCCGTATTTTTCTGTCAGGATATATCCTTCCGCAAGATCCACCTTGTATGAATCCTCATGCGTCTCAACCGGAGGACCGAAGCAATCTCTCCAGTCTGCGGGGAAATAAGGACGACGTCTGTTTTTACCATTGGTTACGAACAGCTCAAAATCAGTCAATTTGAACAGATACAGCATCTCTCCTTTGCAGACGGCTGGTTTTCCAAGCATTTTATACCTGTAATGCTTGTCCCAGTTCATCAGGTCATAGAGTTTCTCCGCAAATACGGCGCAGAGCATATCGCGGTTTTTGATTTCACTCTGTGTTCCGCCGACAGCCCACCGGAGGGAATCAGGTGTGTCCGCTTCGCAGGGGCGTACGATTAAACGCAGTTCTTTGGGATGGATCAGAAGCTGAATATGGGTCACGCCGGGAAATCTTCTCAGACAGGCCATGTTGAACTTGATTTTGGTATCCCAGACCGTGATCGCCGGATCTCTGGAATGCGCAAACAGTTCTGCCTTTGTGACCTGATAACCGGCAAGGTCTATCGTTTCGCTTTGTTCTTCCGCGTCAACCGGGGCGTTCAACAGTTCGACATTTGAATAAAGCTCAGGGGTATCATGATTATCCATTGACAAGTTTTTCCTCCTGTTTCAAAGCGGCAAAGCTTTTCAGTACTTCTTCCGGTGACATGAGTTCGTAGCTTACCTGGCCGGGAACAGCACGGCTTTTCTGATCCGTCGCCCAGTCCGATCCCGACGGCGCGTAGTAAAGGTTGTTCGCACTGTAGGTGTAGAACTCCTGTCCGAAATCGTCCTCCCACTGTTCCGGACATACGGGAACGTGGTGCGTGACGGTTCTTTCTTCCTCATTCTGTTCTTCTACGGTAAGAATCGGCAAAGCGTTCTCAAGATTAAAAACAATGATCTGATTCGATCCGTTTTTCAGCCATACTCCATTGATCCTGTAATGGTATTCCGGATTCCACTGCATGATCGTGAACAACGCCTGAACAAAATGCGGACAGTTCAGAACCTTGTACTTGGCTGGCATATCCTCATTCTTATTCCATCTGATACTGTAAATGTCGTTTTCCGCACACGGACGTATCGCTATTTTTCTTTCCGTCGGGTGCAGCAGAAGCTGAATGGAGTGTACACCGCTGAATTTGTTCATGCAGTATGAGTTGAACGAGATCTTTCCGTTATTGACGGATATGACAGGCCGTTCTCCGCGCGCATTTACGAAAGCGCCGCGGACCACCTGATAACCCGTCAGGTCAAACGGACTGAAATAGCTTTTCCGAATCCTTCTGACAGACGAGGATTCCGGAACTGTTTTTGACGCGCTGTAATAAGGAAGAGGATCTTCGTTGATCCATCTGTAATTGATCGGCAGATATCCTCTGAAAACGCCGTCGTCGATAACGTGCAAAACCGGTACGCCGCCCCTGAATCCGAGTTTCCGATCGGCAAGGAGCGCCTGCGCGGCCTCAAACTTTTCAATTGAGATAATGGCGTCATGCACGTTTGTATATAAGATCTGATCGCGCTCGTCAACGGTTCTTCTCTTTATATGCTCGAAGATATCCGCGGTAAAGAATTTCCATGTAAGGGCGCATCCGCAGTATCGTTCGTTGCTCAGCATATAAATGATCGCGCTTTCGTTCCAGACCGTACTGCCGCGCTTGTTCGGCACTTCCGCGGCGGTCAGAAAGGCCGAGATGGATTTCGGAGAATAGCCGGCGAGAAAAGCGTCAAACACCAGCCGGACGATTTTGGCTTCCGATTCCACAATCTGCAGAGGAGCGTATTTGATGTACTTCCCGGCGGCATCACGCAGCCTGTAATAACCATAAGGCGCGGGCATAAGCAGCTTTTTGTTTTTGAACCGTTCCTTAACGGACCATACCATGCTCTCGCTTTTCTTGATCGACTCTTCCTGTGCGAAAGTAGCGAGGATTGAAAGCTTCAGTTCGGAGTCTTCCGCGAGTGTGTTCAACCCGTCCGTTTCAAAGTAGATACCCACGGGCGGGCTCTGACGTTTGAGCTGCCGGGCGAGATTCACGCAGTCAACAAGATTCCGCGCGAATCTGGAAACGCTTTTTGTAACGATCAGATCAAACTGGCCCTGTCTGCAGGCTTCAATCATCCGGTTGAAATCATCGCGCTTTTTCATGGAAGTGCCGGAGATTCCTTCGTCGGCGTAGATTTTCAGCAGATTCCAGTTATTATGCTTCTCGGCAAGCTTCTCATAATGCTCCTTCTGCAGCTCAAACGACGACTGCTGTTCTTCGCTGTCCGTGGAAACGCGGCAGTACGCGCATACCCGAAGCGTTCGGCCTTCAAAGATATTGCGCCTTTCTTTCGCTTCAATGACCACCCGGTCGGCGTCATCCGATTCCTTGATGGTCCGCATCATTTCCTCAATGCGTGTCTCCTGCCTCATGTTTCAACACTCCTTTTCCTTTGCGTCGGCAGTTTCCAGTACCAGCCGTCGGGTTTCTTAACTGACAGTACAGATAGATCCGCTTTTGCTTGAACAAGCGTCCTTTTTCCAATTTTGTTATCTGACGCAATCTCAAATATTTCGGAAAACGCCCGCTCTCCGGATTCGAGCAGTTCAAGCAAAAGATCCTTTGCAGCGGAGCTTTTGTTTCCTTCCGATGATGAGGATGCGCCGTTGAAAAGATCATTAACCGTAATATCATAATGACCGATCCATTCTATGCCCGCATCGGTTATTTCAAAAGAGATTGCCGGTCCTATAGGGGCAAGATTGTTTTTCTGCTGGACTATCACCCTTGTGTCCGGATCGTCCTCCGGTCTTCCGAGAACAAGAACGCTTCTTGCCGCGGCAACAAAATCGATTGATCCGAGACCTCTGTAAGCGGCCTTTCCTCCGACATTTTTATTAAGATGTCCCACAAGGATCACGGCGCAACCGGTTTTCTCCGCGACCTGTTTCAAATGATTCAGTTTCGGACGGATTGCGTTTGCCCTGTTCATATCAATGGTGTCGCCGACAAAAGCCTGAATCGGGTCAAGAACCAATACTCTTGCATCAAGCTTTCTGATAGCTTTTTCAAGAGCGCTGTCATCCATATACAAGGGTGCGTCGTTGGTGGCAAGAAAGCAGATCCTGGAACAGTCCGCGCCAAGTTTTTCGAGCCGCGGTTTGACCGTATCCGAATTGTCGTCCTCCGTATTCTGATATATGGAAAAACCATATGCTTTCTGATTGGAAAGCGGCAGATAATCGCCGCGTGAAAGAATAGAAAGAAGACTCAGCACAAACGTCGTTTTGCCCTCTCCGGGATCGCCCTGTACAATCGTGATCTTTCCGAAAGGAATATACGGATACCATAGCCATCGTATTTCTTTGCTTTGAATCCTGTCGTAGGAAACGATTTCAAAATTCTCCATTCAATTCCTTCCTCGCGCATACTGTATTTATTGTAACACTTTAGGATGAGCGCAAAAAGGAATTTAAACACCCCAAAATGGCCTCAAACACCGAAATTAATCACCCTTTTTCGTGTCTGCCGGAGTTCATGGTGTTAATCGGCTCTCTGATAAGGAGGACCAATGAAGTATACGAACATTGACGATCCGGCAGTAATCACCGCAATACTGGATCGTATAGACACCTTAAGGGTGGCCAAGGGATTAACCGTTTCCGGGCTTGCGTCGGAAGCGGGGCTTTCGGAAAACACCATTAAACATATGTATAAGAAGAGATTCTATCCGAGTCTCGCGACTCTGTTCAGAATCTGTAACGCGCTGGAGATTACGCCGGCACAATTCTTTTCACCGGATAATGACTGCGTTTGTCTGACTGAAGAAATGATAGCTTTGATCCATTCGTATGAGAATCTGTCAAAGAAGTATCAGGAACTGGTCAGATATATCGTAAACACACTCGACTAAAAAAAAGAGAGCCGATTAACACGACTCTTGTTAATACCATTAAATAAACGGCTGTTTGTTAGAACACATCTGCATCCTTGCATCCTTCAAACAAAAATCCCATAAAACAAGGCAAAAGGGTGATCCAAGAATGCAAAACACCCCCGTTTTTTTGCATCCTTGCCCTTTGCATCCTTGCATCCTTGAACCTGCAGAATCTCGATAGGGGTTCTTCTTTTTTTGCCAATTTTCTCCAACATTCATTGTGCAAAATGTAGAAGATCTCGGTTTTTTGAAAAAAGTTTCAAAAAATGTGTCTGATTTTGCCGTTCTCAGGACAGTTTAAATGGAGGGACTTTTTTCCGAAGGTCGGAAAAACGCCCCGACGAACCTTGAAAATTGAATAGCAGATCCTCAGGAACAGTCCTTACACAGCGAGCACGGGCAGAGGTACGCAATGAGCGTCAAATCCCCTTCGGGAAGGCGCGAGCGAGAAACGCTGCTGCCAAATATCGAGTTGCTCTCGATAATGCGGTGACCTGTGTAATAGATAATGATACTTCTGTCGTGGCCGGTACGTAATGACCGGGGGTGAAATAACCCATGATGACTGTTAGCAGACAGTCGCCTGAAGGATTTCCCGTCAAGATCCCGAAAGGGATTTGCCACAGGGGGCGCTTGATAAATACTGTGGTCTCGTTACATTCAGCCCAAACAATGCTGAATTGAATCCAAACAAGGAGGATAATAAAATGATTTTATTCTATCTTCATCCTGATTAGCGGTAATAAAAAAGAAAAACCAATAATCACGGAGGAAGTAATGAACAAAGCTAAAGTCATTGCCGTCACCAACCAGAAAGGCGGTGTCGGCAAAACAACGACCGCCGTCAACCTCGGCGTCGGACTTGCAAGACAGGGCAAAAAAGTCCTGCTCATCGACATGGACCCGCAGGCCAGCTTAACGCTTTCGCTTGGCTTCAGAAAACCGGACGACCTCTATCCCACCGTTACAGACGTCATGAAGGACGTCGTCAAGAACGGAGAGGTCACACAGGAGTTTCCGGTTCTGGAGAACAGCGAGGGCGTTTTTTTGTTGCCCGCGAATATTGAGCTTTCAGGAATGGAGGTTCATCTGGTCAACGAAATGAGCAGAGAGCTTGTACTTCGGTCTTATGTGGATTCGGTAAAAGACAAATATGAATATATCCTTATAGACTGCATGCCCTCACTCGGAATGCTGACGCTCAACGCCCTGTGCGACGCCGACAGCGTGATGATTCCCACCCAGCCGGAGTTTCTTTCGGCTAAGGGTCTGGAACAACTCATCGGGACTATCGGCAGAGTCAGGAAGAGGATGAATCCCGATCTGAGAATCGACGGGATTCTGCTGACGATGGTTGACACAAGAACAACTTTTGCGAGAGAGGTCTCGGCGCTGATCCGGCTCAATTACGGAAAATACACGACAGTCTACCGGAGCGCCATCCCCCGATCGGTTCGCGCTTCTGAAACGAGCGCGGAAGGAAAAAGCATTTTTCTTCACGACCCGGAGGGAAAAGTCGCAAAAGCATACAACTATCTGACAAAGGAGGTGCTGGACAGTGGCAGGTCACAGCGCGTCAAAAATCGAGCTGTCGCCGTTCGATGATTTGTTTGAAACGGATGCAAGCCGCGAAGACTTACAAAAAGAAAAACTGACTGAGATACCCTTATCTCAAATCCGCGACTTTCCCGATCATCCCTATCAGGTCAAGGATGACGAAAGCATGGCCGAACTGGTGGAAAGCGTCAAATCCTTCGGTCTTCTGCATCCCGTGATCGTACGCCCGTTGGAAGACGGAACCTATGAAATGGTATCCGGACACCGGAGAAAAAGGGCGTTTGAACTGGCCGGCATCGAGAAGATACCGTCCAGGATCATGAATCTGACGCGGGATGAAGCGATACTGATGATGGTAGACAGCAACCTTCAGCGGGATGAGATTCTGCCGTCCGAAAAGGCAAAGGCATATAAGATGCGGCTTGAAGCGATGAAAAGGGTTGCGGGACGTCCTTCTAAAAATTCTGTGCCAGTGGCACAGGAAAACAAAGGGAAGACATCACGCGAGATACTGGGAGAGCAAGTGGGAGAAAGCCAAGACCAAGTACGAAGATACAT
>JAEEGL011110246.1_pt1 | contig 26428 bp, 19 predicted proteins | sample 9134231 | NCBI WGS metagenome assembly JAEEGL01 (sample SAMN16246548, study PRJNA631951) | gut metagenome | biome: gut microbiome; feature: rumen; material: fiber-attached | host: Bos | place: Iran: Karaj | collected 2018-10
CTGTTCCTTAGCGGACAGGGAGAAGGATGATGTGGTCATCTTAGATAGAATGGTGCCCGGAAAAGACGGCAAGGAAGTGTGCCGACACATAAGATCAAAGTACGATGTGCCTATCATATTTCTCACGGCTTTAGGTGATGAATGCGATATCATCTCCGGCTATGAGATCGGTGCTGATGAGTATGTTACCAAGCCCTTTTCGACAAAGGTCCTGCTCATGAAGGTCAATGCCCTGATCAGCAGATACCGCGGTCTTCTTTCCAAGAACGGCTGCCTTGTCACTGATGAGATCACTATAGACCCTGCAAGGCATATGGTAAGCGTAAACGGAAAGACAATAAATCTCGCTCCCAAGGAATATGATCTGCTCCTGATGTTTATCGATCACAAGGATATTGTTCTTACGCGTGACCAGATCCTTGATATTGCCTGGTGCTCTGATTTTGAAGGCTATGACAGGACTGTAGACTCACACATAAAGAAACTAAGAAAAGCTCTCGGGAAAGCAGGCTATCATATTGAGACGGTTATCAAGACAGGCTATGTCTGGAAGAGCGGAAACCGGTAATTATTTGCCTGATGCCTTAGCCTGATATTTCTTAAGTTCTTCAGTCATCTTGTTCGCGGTCTTAAGATCTATGAGCCATCCGAAAACATTTACAAGCACATAGATGATCATTACGCTTACGGCAACAGCTATTATCTGAGGGATCATCTCGTATTCGATGCTTTTAAACCTGCCGAACATGAAAGTGATTATGAGGATGACGATAAGAAGCATCTGAATGATCTCTCTTATTATCGTCTGCTTCATTGTGAGTTCCTTTTTCGAGAACATGACAAGGCCGGGGAGACTTCCGATAACGCCGTAGATCAGGGGATAGGCAAATGCTTCATATCCGAATCTGAGATCAGGCTGCAGTATGTTTCCGAGCACGAACATTGCCACGTTGATAAGCGTTACTGATATGAAAAAGCCTGCGAGCTGCGCTCTTAAGTGTTCTTTCATACTGTACCTCCTCTGAGCTTCTCTCTTATGTCAGGGACATATTTGCGGGAGATGATGACCTGTTCGCCGTTAGTGAGGACACAGGAGAATCTGCCGTTTAATGAAGGTTTGATCGAAGTGATCTTCATAAGGTTTACGACGACTGATTTAGAGATCCGGGCGAAGTTGCGCGTGACGAGCGCTTCCTCGAATTCATAAAGGCGTCTGCCTGATTCGTAGCAGTCCTTCTCGAGATAGATAAATGTCTTCTCATCGACTGCTTCAATATAGAGGATATCCGGAAGTAAGAGACTGTACTGCCGGTCATCCTTGGTTCCATTCAAAATGCCTTCGCGGGATCTTATGAAGCGGACGATCTCGTCGATTTTTTCATCCTTTTTATGACATCCGATCTCGATATATTCCTTCTCGGAATCACCGATCTTTTTAACAGTTATTTCCATTGATACCTCAGTAGTGTTCGTTTACGTTGAAGCTTCCTTCTCCTTTAAGATAACAATTGAAAAAACCGAGCACAAGACCATTCAGCGTATCGATCATTTCTCCGTTATCAACATTGCCGGTTCCGAGCATTGAGGCAAGGGCGGGTGAGAACAGCGGAAGGTCAGTAAAGTCCATGTGACCGCTGTTTTCGAAATATGTGCTGTAAGCAGTACCGGCATTCATAAGGATGATGTTATTTGAGAATGTATATCCTGTCCTTTCAGCTTCAACAGCCTGGTCGTGGTGTTCCTGATTCTGGAAGTTCAGAAGGGGAGTATGGTACGGTTCACTGTTTATGATAATGTCATCACCGTTAATTCCGAGATTCTCTCCTAACATAGTTCCGTCCAGATCAACTGCGGCAGAGATGTCATCTCTTCTTCCGCATGTAACAGCCGTGGCGCCGCCCATCGAATGGCCGATAAGTCCGATCTTTGAAGGGTCGATAAGGCTTACGGCCTTTGTAACGCCTGCCTTCTGGTCTTCAGTAATATGCCAGTTGTCAGAGATCCCTTCCTTGAGGGAATCAATTGCAAAGTTCATGTCGGCTGTACGGAGCGCCATCCACTGTGAAGTTACTTCAAAGACTTCAGCCTCGGAAACATCACTTGAGCCTATCGTCAAGGCATCATTCAGAAACTGTCTGTCGGCGATGACCGTTTTTCCATCTGAATCGTGTGAAAATATTGAGTGATAAGGATGTTCGATGCTTGCGACAACATAGCCGTTGCTTGCGAGTTCCATGAACATTGAGGCATTGCTCTGATAGTATCCGAAAGCACCGTGGCTGAAGATCACAAGAGGCATCTTTTCATCATTTCCGTCAGGGTAGAAGAAGTATACCGGAACCTCTCTAAATGAACCGTCATTCTCAAATTCCTCGATCCTGGAAGTGTCAGTCATAATAGCATTTGCCTGAAGCACTTTATAAGGACCGGTGACCGGCCTTCCTTCATAGTCTGTGAAAAGGAATGCGGGGATAAGAGACGATGCAATAAGACTCGTGCTGAGAAAGGCACCGAGTACTACGGGAGCTTTCTTTTTTGCTTTGGCGCTTTTGCGGTTTGCGAGCCAGAAGACCGCAGCTGTAATGAGCCTTATCATAAGCGTTGCGATCAGGCCTTTGAACCTGAATCCCGTATCGATCCCCGGAAGCAGGACTATAGCGAAAAAGACCGCAAGCTGTACTGCGTTCAGAATAAGTCTCTTTGTTGTCCATTCTTTTTTGGTTGAGCTTTTCGCGAGTCCGAAGATCATAAATCCGATCTCCGTTATCACAAGGACCGATAAAAGAAAAACTGTCATAAGATCCACCTCATCAGATTGTTGATGAGCCGACTATATGACAGCCTTTATGCCCGTTCAACAGAAGAACGGATAAGATGCAAAATCAGGCGGTAAGATGCATTTCCCGGTCTTACAGGGTATTGATAAACCTCATGAAATCGCCGTCATTTTTATAAACACCGGCGCATTCCAGGACTTTTGCGAATGTCTTGCCGGTCTCGGTCCTGAGCGCTTCGTTAATGCCGGACGCGGAGGACAGATCGTAACGGTCTTTCCATTCATCGATCCAGTCAGCATGTTTGGATATCTCCTCAATGGAACGTATATCTTTGCCGGTTAATATGGCATCCTCTATCATGCTCATTTCTTTCTTCAGCCTTGCGGGAAGAACGGCGAGCCCCATGACTTCGATCAGACCAATATTTTCTTTCTTGATGTGATGATATTCGGCATGGGGATGGTATACGCCCAGGGGATGTTCCTCTGTTGTAATGTTGTTGCGCAGTACCAGATCGAGCTCAAACCTGCCTTCTTTGTTTTTCCTCGCGATCGGCGTTACCGCATTATGGGGTACACCGTCTGTTTCGGCGAAAATAAAAGCATCTTCATCCGTATAAGACTTCCATTTACGAAGGATCATGTCCGCGCAGTCAGTCAGACGCTCAATATCATCTCCCTGAAGTCTTATTACCGACATCGGCCAGTTGACGATGCCGGCAGTAAGATCTTCATATTCAGGGATGGAGAATGTCAGTTTATAATCTGCCTTTGCCATCGGGAAAACATAGCAGCCTCCCTGGAAGTGATCGTGACTCAGGATGGACCCGCCTACGATGGGAATGTCGGCATTAGAGCCTGCCGTATAGTGCGGAAACTGCTCAACGAAGCTTAAGAGCTTTTTGAATGTCGAACGGTTGATCACCATCGGGACGTGATTTTTGTTGAGGATGATACAGTGCTCGTTATAGTAGACATAAGGTGAGTACTGAAGGAAATATTCATCACCATCCAATGTTATGGGAATGATCCTGTGATTCTGCCTTGCGGGGTGTGTGAGAGTTCCTGCGTAGCCCTCGTTCTCGGGGCAGAGAAGACACTTCGGATAGGATGTGCTTTTCGATTTCCCTGCCGCGGCGATATCCCTCGGATCCTTTTCCGGCTTGCTGAGATTGATCGTGATGTCGATGTCTCCGTATTCTGTGGGAGCGGTCCATTTTACATCTTTGGCAATGCGGTCAACGCGGATGTAGTTTGTCACTTTTGAGAAGTTATAATACCATGCAGTGGCAACTCTCGGTGATGTACCGCATAACCTGATAAAAGTATTGATCACAACAGATGGAGGAGGCGTTATTGTTCCCATTATCTTAGTATCAAAAAGGTCTTTGCAGGCATTTGTGTCGCTCTTCATTACGCCGTGCTCAAATGCCCAGGACATCATATCCTCAAGAATGAGATTAAGAGGTCTTTCGGATGGAACGGTATCCGGAGCAGTATATTCATCAAGCTCCATCAGTTCAACGAGTCTGTTTATGGAGTAGACCCGGTCAAGCTCATCGATCAGACCGTTTCTTATACCGTAATTTACAAGTTCTGTTATGTATGTGTTGATCATGGATGCCTCCGTTACAGGACCCTGATGCCGCCGTATTTGCGGATCGACAGTATCTCGCAGCTTCCGTTGCCGAAAACCTTATCCATATACATCTGATAACGGCCGGCGTTTTCCTTTTTTACAAACGCCTGAACGGTTCCGGCAAAACCGCCGCCGTGTACTCTGGATACTTCATCAGTATCAAGTACTGTGTCGCTTACAGCCAGAGCGAGTGACACGTTTTGCACTGTAACATCTTTATTTGTATAAACGTTCTGAAGATACTTAAAAGATGAATCTCCTGACTTCCTGACAAGGCTGAGAAATTCCTTAAGCTCTCCTTTCTTAAGTGCTTCAGCTTCACTGCGGGCGCGCAAAGACTCGTTAACGAAATGAATGGCTCTTAATACTGCCCTGTCTCCGGCTTTCTCACGCAGCATGCCGATGTTATCCATAATGTCTTCGAAATAAACCGGGCGAAGAACATCATGTCCGAGAAGTGACGCGATCTTTTTCATCTCGGAAGGAACAGCCGCGTATTCATCAGTCAGATCGGCATGGGAACCTTTTGTATCAGTAATACAGAGAACGTAACCGCTCCCGGCAAAATCGAAATCAACTTTATCCACAAAAGGATTGGAAGGATCTTCAAAATCTATATGTACGAGATTGCCGACGGAGCATGCCATCTGATCCATAAGGCCGCAAGGCTTGCCGAAGTATCTGTTCTCTGCAAACTGACCGGTCTTTGCGATGGTGACGGGATCTATGTTCATACCGTTATAAAGACCTGAAACCACAGTCCCGATCAGTGTCTCGAAAGCTGCAGAAGAAGAGAGCCCTGCTCCTGCCAAAACATCGCTTGTTATATAAGTATCAAATCCTCCGGATGAATAACCGGAGCTCTTAAGTCCGGCGAGCACACCGCGGATAAGAGCTGCTGTGGTTCCTTTCTCTTCCTCGCGGTATTCAAGATCTGATAATGAGATGTTTGTCATGCCGAAGCCCTCGGCATAAACATTGACCAGATTATCTGATCTTCCCGAGACAACCGCGATGGCGTCCCTGTTGATGGATGCGGCCAGAACTTCCCCGTGCTGGTGGTCGGTGTGGTTACCGCCGATCTCCGTTCTGCCGGGAGCGCTGAATATTGCCTCGGGTTCGCGGGAAAAAGTCTTGGCGAATCCGTCAACGGCATTTGAATATCTGGCGGTCTGCTTTGATGCAGACTCGTCAGTACAGTATATATCTTTAAAATCTATAGAATTCAGATCGATCATGGTAAGCCTCCTTGCGGATCCTATAGCATGATTATAGATTCACTTCTCAAAACAGTCACATGCGTATTTTGCACAATACTTGGAAACTAAATTTGTAAAATTAGTTTCCGAAATCTGCAAGCCGATTTTGCGGTAAGTTGATATTATTATGGTGGAAACGCAAAACATACAATCAGTTTCCGAAGGAGAATCTTACGGTTATGATGACAGAGATCAGGGAGAAGATCCTTAAAGGCACCATTCAGGTCTTCAACAGGAAGGGCTTAAAGCTCACCATGGATGATGTTGCAGATGAGCTTAAGATCTCCAAGAAAACTATATATAAAGAGTTTTCAAGTAAAGATGAGATCTTCGAGACAATGGTGGATTATGTTTTCGATAACATAAAGAACAGAGAAAAAGAGATACTCAATTCCACTGATTATTCAACGATAGAGAAGATCAGACTCTTCCTTTCTGCCATGCCGGAGAGTTACAGGAATATCAATTTCCAGGAACTATACCCTCTCAAGGATAAATATCCGAGGGTTTATAAGAAACTCCAGAAGAGGCTCGAGACAGGCTGGGCTCCCGCGTTCAGATTACTGGAGCAGGGCAAGGAGGAAGGCGTTATCAGGAAGGATGCCGACCTCAAGATATTCAAGATCATGATGGAAGCATCGCTCGAGAGATTCTTTGAACGTGACGTGATGAAGGGCAGCAGAAAGAAGTACAACGATTACTTAAATGAAGTCGTGAACATACTTCTAACAGGTATTGCCGAAGTATAAGAGGAGAGATCATATGGATACTAACAGAGGCCTTACCGGCAAAGAGAAATTCGCATACGGCATTGGTGCAGTCGGAAAAGACATGGTATACATGCTCTCGGCTTCCTATGTTCTTTACTATTTCCAGGACATCATGAAGACCAGCGCGATAGCGATGGGTATCATTCTGCTCGTGGCAAGGGTCTTCGATGCGTTCAACGATCCGATCATGGGTATTATTGTCGCGAAAACAAAGACCCGCTGGGGCAAGTTCCGCCCGTGGCTCATGATCGGCACTATCACAAACGCAGTGATCCTTATCCTGATGTTCGCGGCACCTCCGTCGCTTGACGGAAAAGGTCTTATTGCGTATGCGGCTGTCACATATATCCTCTGGGGCGTTACATACACCATGATGGACATTCCGTACTGGTCAATGATCCCCGCGTTTACAAGAGGCGGCAAGGAGAGAGAAGGACTTTCCGCTCTCGCGCGTTCATGCGCAGGCGTAGGTTCGGCGCTGGTAACGGTAATCACCGTTATGGCAGTCTCTGCCATCGGTACGGCTCTCGTTTCCAAGAGCTCTGCTAACGTTGTAAAGGAATACTCATCTTCTGATACAGATATCGCGGTATATGTTATAGAGCGTGACAAAGACGGCAATCCCACTTCAAATGTGATCGGATATGAAAGCGGCAATACGGATGTAAATGTAAGCCTTACTGGCTCCGAGAGAGCTTTCGGTGACATTACCGTCTTTAACGGCGACAATTCTGACTATACCTTTACGCTTAACGGTATTTCCGCATCGGAATCGGATGTTGAGTTCGTAATTGAAAATGAAGATCAGGCAGGACTTGTCTTCTATGTCGATTCAGAAACTTTTGAAAAGGTTAAGCAGAGTGATTCTCTGACTGCCGGGATCAGTATGGTTTCCACTCTCGAAGTCGAGAGGGAAGGCTTTAAAGTCTTCTCGATCATTATCGGCATACTGTTCGTTGTATTCATCAGCATCACATGTCTTTGCATCAAGGAGAAGTCATCCGTTGATATGCAGACCGCATCGGTAAAGCAGATGTTCAAGGCGCTGCTCGGCAACGATCAGGCGATGACGATCGTTATTACTATCGTTCTGTTTAATACGGCAACATATATCACTTCAAATCTCCTGATATATTTTTTCAAATACGATATAGCAGGAACAAACTGGCAGAGCAACTATACGTTATTTAACACTTTTGCGGGAGCGATGCAGATCTTTGCGATGATGCTGTTCTTCCCGCTGCTCAGAAAAGCATTCACGACTTTGAAGATCTTCTATATCGGAGTGTTCTCGGCGATTGCCGGTTATCTCATCCTGCTCGGATTATCTCTTGCGGGAACAAAGAATGTCTATGCCTTCTTCGTACCCGGATTCTTCATCATGGGCGCAGTCGGAATACTTAACGTTATCTGCACGATATTCCTTGCCAACACATGTGATTACGGCGAGTTTAAGAACGGAAGAAGAGACGAGTCAGTAATATTCTCAATGCAGACTTTCGTGGTAAAGCTCGCCTCGGGTATTGCAGCGCTCGTTGCATCAGTATGCCTTACGATCTTTAATATCCAGCAGAACGACAATACCGGTATGACTCTCAGTGTTCTTACTGATAAGGTCTCTTCCATAAGGAACAGTGTTGTTGAGACGATCGACACGAGTGCGGTATTCGGCTTAAGGATGGTAATGACACTCGCGCCTATATTTGTTCTTGTAATCGCATTGCTAATATTCAAGGCAAAGTATATTCTGACAGATAAGAAGCTTAAAGAGATCTCTGAAGAACTCAAGTCAAGGAGCTGATTAACATGATCACAGTAACAGGAGACAAATCCCCTCTGTTTGTCCTTAATACCGCTCATACGACGTATGCTATGAAGGTTTTGGATACGGGTCATATAGAACATCTTTATTACGGCCGGAAGATCCATATGGACAGCGAAGACGGCATTACCGAGCAGCATGAATTTGCACCTGCAACTTCGGTAGTCTATTCACCTGAAGCAGGCAATTTCTCATTGGAGGACATGCGTCTTGAGATGAGCTCATACGGCAAGGGTGATGTGAGGGAAGCATTCATTGAGATAGTAAATGCCGACGGAAGTTTCACATCGGATTTTCTGTATTCGGAATACGCGCAGAGCAAGGGAAGAGACGGCGGCACGGAAGGTCTTCCTTCTTCATATGGCGAAGATGCCGAGGTCCTTACGCTTGCGCTGAAAGATAAGGAGAACAGCTTAAGGCTGGAACTCATTTACTGTGTCTATTCCGATACTGATGTCATTACCAGAACAACACGTCTGATAAATGAAGGCGAAGGTGATATAAAGATCAAAAAGGTCATGAGCACACAGATCGATCTCGATCCCGATAATTATGTATTCACTACATTTACGGGCGCATGGGCAAGGGAGATGAAGAAGACCGATATGGCTGTTGCGTCAGCACGTCTTGTCAATTCATCTTTTACGGGCAACACATCGAACCGTGCAAACGCTTTCGTGATGATATCGAAGCGAGGAGCTAACGAAGAATACGGTGACGTATACGGATTCAATCTCGTATACAGCGGCAACCACTATGAGTCTGTCGAAAAAAGTCCGTACGGAAAAGTAAGATTCCTGTCAGGAATCAATCCCACGGCTTTTGAATGGAAACTGTCGAAAGGAGAGTCTTTCCTGACCCCGGAAGCGGTCATGACATATTCCTCTATGGGATATAACGGAATGAGCGGGCAGATGCATGACTTCGTGTCAAAGCATATCCTGCGCGGTCCGTGGAAAGACAGACTTCGGCCTGTTCTCTTAAATTCATGGGAAGCAGCATATTTCAAGATCAGTGAGAGTAAACTCCTCCGTCTCGCCCGGAAAGCAAAAGAAGCCGGCATCGAATTATTTGTCATGGATGACGGATGGTTCGGCGAACGTAATGACGATTCTTCTTCTTTGGGAGACTGGTATCCAAATACAAAGAAACTGCCGAGAGGTGTGAAAGGCATCTGTGACAAGGTGCGCGCTCTTGGTCTTGAATTCGGCATCTGGGTAGAGCCTGAGATGGTAAACCGCGAGAGTGATCTTTACCGTGCACATCCTGAATGGGCGATGGAGATACCGGGCAAGAAGCATTCCGAAGGCAGGAGCCAGATGATACTGGATCTTGCCAACCCTGAAGTTCAGGATCACCTGATCAAGGTAATGAGCGAACTGTTCTCGTCATGCAATATCTCTTATGTCAAATGGGACATGAACAGAAACTTCTCGGATATATTCTCCGGGTCGCTTCCGGCTGACAGACAGGGCGAAGTAACACACAGATATATCCTTGGTCTTTACAGGGTAATGAGAGAACTCACAAAGAAGTTCCCGGATATCCTGTTTGAAGGGTGCGCGTCAGGCGGCAACAGATTTGATCTTGGCATCTTATGCTTCTTCCCGCAGATCTGGGGAAGTGATGATACGGATGCAGTGTGCAGGGCAGAGATCCAGAACGGTTATTCTTACGGTTATCCTATGTCAACAGTAACGGCGCATGTGTCCGACTGTCCCAATCATCAGACTTTGCGCAGAACCCCTATAGAGACAAGATTTAACGTTGCTTCGTTCGGAGTGCTCGGATATGAGTGCAATCTCAATGATATGAGTCCCGAGGATTTTGCGGCTGTTAAGGCGCAGATCGCGATGTATAAAAAGTGGCGTGAAGTCATGCAGTTCGGAAGATTCTACCGTGTAAGGTCCATGAATGATTCAAGGAACTGCGACGGAGATGCCCTTGGTGCGTGCGGATACAGTGTTCTGGACTCTCTTCCGGGAAATGATATCTCATGGACTGTCGTATCTCCCGATAAAACACGTGCTGTATCAATGACGATGCAGATGTTTACACATCCAAATACACAGTGGGGCGTACTGAAGCCTGCAGGACTTGAGGAAGGATTCAAGTATCACATCGAAGGTCGCAGTCTGAGGTTTGATCTGCGTGAATTCGGAGGTCTTATAAACTATGTTGCTCCGATCCATGTTAAGCAGGACAGTCTGCTGCACAGGACAATAGCGAAATTTTATAAGATGAATTCCGAGAAGGAAGAACACGATATGTACGGAGATGCCATGATGTATGCGGGAGTTCACTTAAGGAGCGCTTTTGCGTCAGGCGGTTATAACGGGAATATGAGATATTATCCCGATTACGGTTCGAGGATATACACAATAGAGAAGATCGGATAAAACATTCAGTTTAGGGAGAAGATAACATGAGAATAGACATCAATAACGATTGGCTGTGGTCACCTGAATTCAGCGATGAAATGATAAAGCCCGGATTTAAGGGTGAAGATAAGATGGAGCAAGTGAGGATCCCTCATACTGTTAAGGTTACGCCCTTAAACTATTTCGATGCTCATGTATATCAGATGGTGTCCTGCTACAGGAAGACTTTTAATGCGCCTTCTGAATGGAAGGATAAGTACGTGTCTGTTACTTTTGACGCAGTCGCTCACGAAGCGGAAGTGTTCCTTAACGGTGAGAAGCTCGCGAAGCATTCGTGCGGATATACTGCCTTCACGGTTGATCTTACTGACCGCATTAAGACTGGTGAGGAAAACGTAATTGTTGTTAAATGCGACAGCAATGAGACATTAAATGTTCCGCCGTTCGGTTTTGTAATCGACTATATGACATACGGCGGCATCTACAGAGAAGTCCATCTCGATGTTAAGGAGAAGGATCACATTAAAGATGTCTTTGTCTATGCTGACATGAACAGGAAGGCTCGCATAAAGACAGAGATCGAAGGTGAGGGTGAGCTGACGGCGAAGATCACTGAAGTTAAGAACGGGAAAACTGTTTTCGAGGGACCATGCGGAAAAGAAGCGGAATTAACGGTTGAGGAAGCCAAACTTTGGACTCTTGAGGATCCGAATCTGTATGATCTTACGATGACACTTACAGGCGGAGATTCCTATACTGTAAGATTCGGATTCAGAACGGCTGAATTCAAAGTCAGCGGTTTTTATCTAAACGGAAAGAAGATAAAGCTCAGAGGACTTAACCGCCACCAGGCATGGCCCTATGTAGGATATGCAATGCCTGAATCAATGCAGAAGCTTGATGCCGACATACTGAAAAACGAACTGGGACTTAACGCGGTAAGAACATCGCATTATCCGCAGTCGCATCACTTTATAAACAGATGCGATGAGATCGGACTCCTGGTGTTTACCGAGATCCCCGGCTGGCAGAATATCGGTGATGAGGCCTGGAAAGATCAGGCGGTTATCAATACACGCGAGATGGTCACGCAGTACCGCAATCACCCTTCGATCATACTGTGGGGTGTCAGGATAAACGAGTCGCTCGACTGTGACGAACTTTATAAGAAAACGAATAAGGAAGCTCATGATCTTGATCCGTACCGTCAGACTTCAGGTGTAAGATATCTTAAGAACAGTTCGCTTCTTGAAGATGTATACGCGTTTAATGACTTCAGCCACAACGGCAAGACCGCAGGCTGCGAACAGAAGAAGAATGTGACTTCCGATATGAGCAAGCCGTATTTCATCAGTGAATATAACGGTCACATGTTCCCGGCCAAAGCTTTCGATTCCGAACTTCACAGACAGGAACATGCGTTAAGGCACTGCAATGTTCTGGACAGTGTAATGGCAAACGATGATATTGCGGGTTCCTTCGGATGGTGCATGTTCGATTACAACACGCATAAGGATTTCGGTTCAGGTGACAGAGTGTGCTATCACGGCGTTACAGACATGTTCAGAAATCCGAAGCTCGCCGCGTATGCATACGCAAGTCAGAACAGGGATATAGAGCCCGTGCTTGAGATCAGTTCCTCAATGGATATCGGCGAGCATCCTGCGGGCAACAGGGGAGAAATCTATATCTTCTCGAACTGCGACAGCGTGAAGATGTATAAGGATGATATCTTCATCAAGGAATATACAAGAAAAGATTCTTCATATAAGAACCTGATCGCGCCTCCTATGCTGATCGATGACTATATCGGAGATCAGATAGCCAGGGAAGAGGGTTTTGCAAAGAGGCAGACAAAGATCGTTAAAGATGCTCTTAATTTCTCGGCAGTTTACGGCATGGAGAATATGCCTCTTAAGATGAAGCTTACCATGGGCGAAGCCATGACCAGATATAAGATGACGTTTGACGATGCTTACAGGTTATTCGCCAAATATGTCGGCAACTGGGGCGGTAAGGTGACCAGGTTCAGGTTCGAAGGAATAAAGGATGGAAAAGTAGTCAAGACTGTTATCAAGTCAGCAATGACAAAGCCCTGTCTCAGTCTTGATGTATCCTCTCAGGAACTCGTTGAAGACGCGACATATGACGTCGCTTCCATAAGGATCAAAGTTACTGATGAATACGGTAATGTGATGCCTTTCTTTAACAGGCAGGCTTTGGTTGAGGTCAAAGGCGATGTTGAAGTCCTTGGGCCGTCACTGGCTGATATCAACGGCGGAATGGGCGGCGTTTACATAAGAAGCACCGGTAAGGAAGGAAAGGGTAAAGTAAAGATCACTCTTCCCGGTTATGACTTGTCCGCTGAAACGGATTTTACTGTCTCGGTTCTTAACACCAGAACATAAAAACAGGTACAATAGGGCATATTATCCTTGTGAGGTATAACTATGCCGGTCTGTGTATCAACTGAAGTGATGCGGTCCAGCGACAGATGGACCATCGAGAATCTCTGTTCATCCAAAAAACTGATGGAGAGGGCGGGGAGAGCTATCTTTGAGCAGGCGGAATGGAAAGGTCCTGTCGGCATCATATGCGGCAAAGGCAATAATGCCGGAGACGGTTTTGTCGTTGCGTCACTTCTTAAAGATCACGGTATAGAGTGTGAGATCGTCCTTCTGTTCGAAGATTCATTTTCGGAGGACGGAAAATTCTTTTTTGACATATGTACCGGAAAAGGAATTCCGGTTGTTACTGACACGGATTACGGCAGGTATAAGACTATTCTGGACTGTATTTTCGGAACGGGCTTTAAGGGCGAGGTAAAAGAGCCCGCGAAGTCCGCGATCAGGAATATAAATGCTTCCGGCGCATATATCGTCAGCGCTGATATCAACAGCGGACTTAACGGTGATACCGGCCTCGGTGACCTTTATGTGATATCTGACCTGACAGTGTCGATCGGCACATATAAGTACGGCCATTTTCTTGGCAACGCTAAAACAGCGATGAGAAATAAGGTAAACTGTGATATAGGCATCAGGATCATCGGCGAGACGAAAGAACTATCTTAGGATTAATGGATAGTATCCTTAAATGCATGAATCCGGATTGATTACCGGGGGAGAACGGGAATGGACCAAAAAGAATATCTCAGACTGATAGAAGAGACTATAAGCAACGGAAGATATAAGGACGACTGGGGGTCACTTTCCGGTCATAAGATCCCTGACTGGTATTACAGGGCCAAGCTCGGGATATTTATCCATTGGGGCATCTACAGCGTTCCCGCATATGCATGCGAATGGTATCCGAGATGGATGTATAATCCCGGCTCAAGAGAATACGAATACCACAGAAATAATTACGGCGATCCGAAGGACTTCGGATATAAGGATTTCATCCCGATGTTCAGGGGTGAGAACTTCAACGCTGATGCCTGGGTTGAACTGTTCAGGAAAGCCGGCGCGGGATACGTCATGCCGGTGTGTGAACACCATGACGGCTTTGCCATGTATGATTCTGAATTCAACCGCTGGAATGCCGCTAAAATGGGTCCGTGCAGGGATGTGGCCGGAGAGATAAAGAAAGCGTGTGAAGAGAAAGGTCTTGCTTTCTGCGCCTCTTCACACAGGGCCGAGCATTTCTTTTTTATGAATATGGGAAGAACGATCGAGAGCGATGTTAATGACGAGGAATTCCGTGACTTTTACGGACCTGCGTATCTTTGTCCGGAGCTCTCTGACGTTGCGGTATTCCATACGCTTGAGGATGTCTTTTCTCCTGCAAAGCCCTCAGAGGAATGGCTTGTTGACTGGCTCGTCAGGACATGCGAACTGATAGACAGATATAAGCCGTCTGTGCTTTATTTCGATACCTGGATCCAGAATGCGGAATTCAAGCCGTACCTGAAGAAGATGTGCGCATACTATTACAACAGGGCTGAAGAATGGGGAAAGGAAGTAACGATAAATTACAAGCACGAAGCATTTCCTCCGTCCGTTGCGACATTTGATGTTGAACGCGGCGCGCTGACCGGTATATCTCCGGTGCCGTGGCAGACGGATACGGCTATCGGCAAAAAATCGTGGGGATATATCACTGATAACGAGTTCAAGCCGTCGCGGCAGATCATATGCGATCTTGTCGATATCGTAAGCAAGAACGGAATGCTGCTTATAAACATCGGACCTAAGCCTGACGGCACGATCACCGCGGAAGAGACTGCGGTCCTGAACGAATTGGGCGAATGGATGAATGTCAACGGTGAAGGTATCTACGGCACTATACCGTGGAAGTCTTTCGGCGAAGGTGAAGTGAATAATACTGCAGGTTCTTTTCAGGATAATGATGAGAAAAACTTTACATCGGGCGATTACAGATTCACCTACAAAAACGGATATCTGTATGCTTTCTGCATGAGACCGGATTCAGATACTTTCATTATCAGGTCGCTCAGGTTAAAAGGGGAACGCGATATCGTCACCGGTTCCGTGGAAGCGCTTGGCGGTTATGGTGTTATCTCTGCCGGCCGTGATGGGGACGGAATGAAGATCGTTATTGACAGGAAACCCTCATCCGACAAACCGCTCTGTTTTAAGATAGCGATGGCGTGAGTTTTCTTCAGTTGGGAAAACAGGATCTGATATCCGCGTTGCAGGCCGGGCAGTGTTCGAAAATTACCTGTGAAGGCAGCGGTGTGCCGCAGAACGGACAGGTTCCGCCAGCCGGGATCCCTTGATTGTTTGCGGTTGCTATATCTGCGGAATAACTCCCGGCAAGTCCCACACCTGCGAATCCGCCAATGGCTCCGGCCTGATTGGAGGCTGCGGACTTCATGGCTTCCGTAAATCCTAAAGAAACGAGAGCTTTGAGCGCTTCAGGATCGTCAGCGAATATCTTAGCCGAATCGAACTGTTCGACGCGAGCTCTTGAATCCTTATCGAGAGTCAGACCGATCAGAGCGATCGACTCTATGACCATTCCGCGCTGTTCATACCACAGTTCTGATATGACTTCATTAACCGTATCCTTTATTCTGCTCATATTTGAGAGAAGCTTGTGGAAAGGAATCCTGTCACGCACGGCACAGAGATTGAGCGTCTCCTCCATGTGATCCTGCACTTCAAGAAACGGCATTTTCGGACTGTGTGAAGAACCCATGTAGTCGTAAACAGTGGTTTCCCTGCCGGTCTTCTTGAAGAATCTGACCGGGTCAACTATACGGAATGAGAACATTATACGGAAGTTGAAATACAGGGTACCGTAAACCGGATCGGGATAAGGGACTTTAATGAATTCGTCGCCTGTCTGATTCATTATCTCAAGACCGTTGATGAAGTATATCTTCTGGCTTTTGGTGACTTCGCCCGCGAATCTGAACCGGTCGAAAACATCAGCCGCGGCACTTTTGATACCGCCTGAAAGAATGGATCCGGAGGATGAGTTTTCCCAGGTGTACAGACCGGGCGTGGTAACGCAGTCAGCGATCTTGCCGTTGTCGATCATGATGGCGTAGGTTCCTTCTGGGACGAGCACTTTGGATCCGGACGATATGATATCGCTGCTGCCCTGGTTGCGCCCGAAGGAATTTTGCCGGTGCGCGCGTTTTACGAGCATATCCTGGCCTAAAGAATCGGTCCTGAATGTCTCAAGATACTGGTCCTTGAGTTCTGAATTGATTGAATCTGACAAAGTGCCGGTGACGTTGCTAATGAAACCCATGTTCTCCTGTATTCCCCGATGAAGATTGAGAGGCAGGTTCTTAGAAGAAACCGATGCCTTGTTATCCAAGTATAAGGATTTAAGGCGGGTTTTGTCTATAAAGGATCAAGGATAATTGCCAAAGTTATAGGGTATAACTTAAGAGTTTGTCCTCTGTTGCTTTTATATCCGTCATGCTAATCTTACGGCAGGCAGGAAGTATCAGTCTGCCGCCGCGGTTTTTGGGAGATGCATTTTCGCTTATGGGGGATAAGAACATGTGTCCTGAAACGAATGTTGTAATTGTTGAGCCCGGAAAGATCAGTAAGAAAACGCTGCTGGGTATTGGTATTGCACTGCTGCTGATACTGGGGGCATCCGGTTTTCTGATATACCGTTCTGCCGTGCTTCAGAGGATCCCTGAACTTGTACGTGTGGATGAGCTTGAAGTCGATTACTATGATGTGTCTTTTTCGAGCTTCGACGGGAAGACATATAAATACATATCCCGGAATTCCCGGACGCGTGAAGAGTCATTGGCTTTATTGGCTAGTACACATAAATTCACATCAACAAGAGGATATAAGGTTAATAACTGGACTGCGGATAAGATCACTTATCCTATATATGCTGTAACGATCAGACCGGTCAAATACAAAAATGAAGAATTCTTAACGGGTGATACAGTTGTCTGGAGTAACGGATACCTGTTTACTGCTTCGGGAGATGTTTATAGATGCAATCCGGATTTTAAACCTTTTATGGAGACCGATGACAATGATTTTGTGAGGGAAGTGGAAATAGACAGCATTTCTAACATCAGGAATTTTCGGCCGCTATTCTATGCAGGTTCGGGGTGGAATACGGATCTGCTGAGACCAAGCGGGATCACTGAATATGAGCCTGCCGAAGGTATTGAAGCCGAGATCACCGAAATATCCGAGCGTTCAGGTTTTCCTCTGGTCACCATTCTGCTCAGGAATACAAGTGAAGAAGACTGGCATTATGAGGATTACTCCCTGTTTGTAAATATGGTTGTGGCAGTGGACGGAGAGTTGTATTACATTTATCACGATCCGACCATTGATGATGATATCAGGACCTTTCCGGGATACAACGAAGTCCTTGAGGCAGGCTCGGAGAACACTGCTCAGATCAGTCTCGGGTTCTATGGAACGCTCCCTCCGGGTGATTATAAGATCATTATCTACGGACTGGACGGATCCGATCTCAATTATGTGAGCGTGGATTATCATCTGTAAAAAAGGCTGCCTCACGTTTTGTGAGACAGCCTCCATTTGATTTGTTTGTGTGAAGATCACTTCGCTACGATGTTTGCGATCCTGCCCTTGACGTAGATGAACTTAACAACTGATCTTCCGTTCAGAGCTCCTGCAAGTCTGTCATCCGCATTTACGATAGCTTCGACAGCAGCCTGGTCAGCTTCAGCGGGGATGTTGACCTTGAACTGGACTTTGCCGTTGATTTGGACTGCGATCTCGATCTCATCCTTGACGAGCGCGCTCTCATCGCATACAGGCCACTTCTGGTTGTAGATGGAATAGCTGTTGCCCAGAGCTTCGCACCAGAGTTCTTCCGTGAAGTGAGGAGCGAAAGGTGCAAGGAGAAGAACCAGCTTCTCGGTTGCGAATCTCTTGAATTCAGCCTTGGCGGAAGCATCCTGGCTGTACTTTGTGATCGCGTTCAGGAGCTCCATCATTCTTGCGATAGGAGTGTTGAACTGGAACTTCTCGATGTCAGCTGTTGAACTCTTGATCGCGTAGTTGACAGCATAGTTGAGTTCCTTGTCGGCAGATGTCATATCAGCTTTTGCAGGGACTGAAGATGTTGCGGCTCCTGCACAGTCAGCCACGCATGTCTCGATCCTTCTGAAGAATTTAACGATAGCCTGAAGTCCTGAATCAGACCAGGGACCGCCTTCGATGTAGGCAAAGCCGAATCCGAGATATGTTCTGAATACATCGGAACCGTACTTGCTGATATAGTCATCAGGAGCAACCGTGTTGCCTCTGGACTTACTCATCTTCTGGCCGTCAGGTCCGAGGATGGTGCCCTGGTGAACGAGGCTTGTGAAGGGTTCGTCAAAATCGAGCATTCCCATGTCACGCATAGCCTTGGTAAAGAATCTCGCGTAGAGAAGGTGCATGCACGCATGCTCGGCACCGCCGACATATTTATCGACAGGGCAGAATTTGTTGATCTTGTCCCTGGAGAACATTTCCTTATCGTTTTTGTTATCCGGATATCTGAACTGATACCAGGAGGAATCAACGAAAGTATCCATTGTATCAGGATCGCGTCTTGCATCACCTCCGCACTTGGGGCACTTGCAGTTCATGAATGATTCGCACTTTGCAAGCGGGCTCTCGCCGTCAGGTGTGAACTCAACGTCGTAGGGGAGGAGAACAGGGAGCTGGTCCTCGGGTACGGGTACAACGCCGCATGAAGGGCAGTGAACCATCGGGATAGGTGTTCCCCAGTATCTCTGACGTGAGATGAGCCAGTCACGGAGTCTGTAGTTGATCTTCCATTCGCCCATGCCGATCTCGGCAAGCTTTGCAACGATAGCCTTCTGTGCATCGTGCATCTCCATGCCGTCGAATTCATCTGAATTGCAGAGATAACCCTTCTTCTCACAGTAGGGAAGCTCTGAATCAACACCCTTCTCGGGCTGGATAACGCGGATGATATCAAGGCCGTATTTATGCGCGAAATCAAAGTCTCTCTCATCGTGTGAAGGAACAGCCATGACAACGCCTGTACCGTATCCTGCAACAACATAATCAGCTGCCCAGATCGGAACCCTTCTCCCGTTCAGCGGGTGGATGGCGTAAGCTCCTGTGAATACGCCCGTCTTCTCGCGTGTCGTGGACATACGGTCGATCTCATTAACCTTGGCGGTTGCCTGACGGTAAGCCTCAACGGCTTCACGGCACTCGTCGGTGGTGAGCTGAGCGCAGAGCTCTGATTCGGGCGCGATAACAACATATGTGATTCCCATGAATGTATCGACTCTTGTCGTAAATACTTCAAGCTTCATGGGAGAGCCGTCTTCGTTTGTGAGACGCTCGCCGTTCTTCTCGACATAGAGCGCAACCTGCGCGCCTTCGGATCTGCCGATCCAGTTCTTCTGAAGCTTCTTGGTCTTCTCGGGCCAGTCGAGTTTCGGAAGGTCATCCAAGAGTTCCTGCGCATATTCAGTGATCTTGAAAAACCACTGTGTCATGTTCTTTCTTACAACTTCCGTATGGCATCTCTCGCAGGCGCCGTCAACGACCTGCTCGTTTGCGAGAACGGTCTTGCATGAAGGACACCAGTTGACCGGCGCGTTCTTACGGTATGCGAGACCTCTCTTGTAGAGTTCGATGAAGAACCACTGGTTCCATCTGTAGTAATCGGGCATGCAGGTCTTTACCTCAAAGTCCCAGTCTACTGTGGTGCCCATGGCCTGAAGCTGCTTTTCCATCGTATCGATGTTCTTGAGCGTTGAATCCTGAGGATGGATGCCTGTCTTGATCGCATAGTTCTCAGCGGGGAGTCCGAAAGAGTCGAATCCCATGGGGTGGAAGAGGTTATAGCCCTGCATGTGCTTGAACCTTGCCCAGGAGTCAGTCAGCGAATAGTTATACCAATGGCCTAAGTGTAGGTTTGCACCGGAAGGGTATGAGAACATCTCAAGGCAATAAAGCTTCTCGCCCTCAGCGTCCGGATCATACTTGTAGAGGCCTGTTTCGGCCCATTTTGCCTGCCACTTCTTGTCTGTCTCATTTGAATAACTCATGTTAAAGACTCCTATTCTTTAAAAATGAACACCTAATTATACTCCGATGTTCCCGAAAATTACATATAAAGTGTTATCCGCCGGAAATATTTTCGAGAGAATCAAAGCGTTTTGCTAATTGCGCGCAAATGCCCGAAATGCCGTAATATCGCCACAAAATGAAATAAGATTGTCACTTAAAATAGGGCGTCCCGTGATTGATTTTTATTATGTCTGATGTAATAATAAATTGAATTTTTGCGGGTAATCGCATCGTTTTGGTGCGTTTTCTGATATATAGAGGTGAACTATGGGTTTAGGCATGGAAATAGGTGTCGATCTCGGCACCAGCAGTGTTCTTGTTTATATTAGGGGTAAGGGAATCGTTCTCAAGGAGCCTTCTGTCGTTGCGGTTAACAGCAAGACAGGCAAGGTTCTGGCTGTAGGTGAGTCTGCTTCTCTCATGCTCGGACGTACACCGGGTATCGTTGAAGCCATCAGACCTCTCCGTGAAGGCGTAATCTCAGACTTCAGAGCAACTGAAGTTATGCTCAAGGCATTTATCGGAAGAGTATGCACGGGTCTCCGCGCAACGTATTTCAAGCCCACGATCGTAGTCTGCGTTCCTTCGGTAATCACCCCTGTTGAGCAGCAGGCTGTTGAGAATGCCTGCCGTCATGCCGGCGCAAAGGACGTTTTTCTTATCAGAGAGCCTATCGCCGCAGCTATCGGCGCAGGTATCGATATCACAAAGGCCTGCGGCTCCATGGTCGTTGATATCGGAGGCGGTACGACTGATATCTCCGTTATTTCTCTCTGCGAGCCTGTTGTTGACGCTTCTTTGAAGGTTGCCGGTGACAAGTTCGATGAAGCTATCATCAAGCATGTAAGGAAGAGACACAACATCCTCATCGGTGAGAAGACAGCAGAGAAGCTCAAGATCGAGATCGGCTGCGCTTATCCGAGAGATGAGGAGCTTACATTGGATGTCCAGGGTAGAAATATCATCACCGGTCTTCCTTCCACGGTTACGGTATCATCCACTGAAATGCTTGAAGCACTTGAAGAGCCTATCACACAGATCTTCGAGGCCGTTCATAACGTTCTCGAGAGAACACCTCCGGAACTCATGGCTGATATCTCCCAGAGAGGTATCGTTATGACAGGCGGCGGAGCTATGCTTTACGGTCTTGACCACATGCTGTCCAACAGGATCGGTATCGATGTTTACCTTGCCCAGGACCCTGTCTCCTGCGTTGTTATCGGAACAGGCAAGGCGCTCGACATGATGGATAAGTTTGCCGCTCTGAGCGATAACTGATACTGATTGACGGAAACAATTACAAATGTTATATTATGCGCGTCGGGAGATGATTCCGGCGCGCATTTGTTTAGTTTAGATTTTTCCATTTCAAGATATCAGATTATATCCCTTTGGCAGGATTACGCGAAAAACAGGTTTATTGGGGAAATTCAAACGGGATTTACAATTTTGAAAGGCGTTTATGGACGATTTTGACAACCTTAATTCCAAGACGGATTCTGACTTAAGACAGATAGCCGTTGCATTCGGGGATTTTACTCCCGAGGAAGCTGAATCGAAGACAAGAGATGAACTTATCATGGCAATCACGGGAGCCAAGGATATCGGCGATGTGACCGTTGTGGATCTTGCGGAGGACACAGTTCCGGTCAGGCCCGCCGCTATTCCCGAGGCAATGAAGAGCACAGAGAACACCAAGTCTCTCGACGAGCTCATCGTTGATGTCGGAAGGACGGCAAGATTTGAGACTAATGAATTAGCTGACGCAATATTAAAAGCTGAGAGATCAGAGGAGAAAAAAGTGGCTAAGAAAGAGACAGTGGCAGAAGAGAAACCTGCTGAGAATTCCGAGGCTGTTGCTGAAGAGAAAAAAGCAGAGAAAAAGGCTGCAAAAAAGCCTGCCGGAAGAACCAGGAAGACAAAGACCAAGACTGCGGAGGAGGCTCCTGAGAAGACCCCGGAAGCTGCCGCCGGAGCACCTGCTGAGGCAGTTGCAGAGACAAAGACTGAGGCACCTTCCGTAACGGAAGAGAAAAAGGAAAAGAAGACTGCCGGAAAGGTCAGAAAGACAAGGAGCACCAGGAAAAAGGAAGACACTCCCGCTGAAGAGGCCAAGCCTGCAGAACCCACACCTGTTGAGGCTCTGATCAGTGAGGCTGAAGCGGCTGCAGAAGCACCCGTATCATCTGACGCAACCCCTGCAGAATCAAAGCCCGCGGAAGCAAAAGCGGAAGATACAAAGCCTTCCGAACAGAATAACCAGGGCCAGAACAAGCACGGAAGATCCAAGAGAAGAAAGATCTCTTTCGGTCCCGGTCAGGATACTAAGACTGTTGAGACAACAGAAGAGACACCTGCTTCCGAGAGCGAAGAAGAGGTTCCGGAGATCATGGTTCCTGTTGAGATCGAGATCGAAGGTGTTCTCGCGATCAACAATAACGAAGGCAACAAGAATGATTTCTGCGGTTTTGTCCACAGACACAATTATCTTCCCGGTGAGGATGATGCCTATGTTCCCGGACAGTTCATTAAGAGAATGGGATTAAGACGCGGCGATTACATCAAGGGATTTGCCAATCCCAAGCGTGGCAAGGACAGATACGCACCGCTCAAGCGTATAACTGAGGTTAACGGCATCCCGGTAACCGAGGGTGATTACGAGAATATAAGGAGACGCCCTAAGTTTGAGAGCCTTACCGCGATCTATCCTAATGAAAGACTTGATCTTGAGACCGCGAAGGAAGATATCTCAACGAGAATAATCGACCTGTTCTCTCCTATCGGGAAGGGACAGAGAGGTATGATCGTATCACCGCCGAAGGCCGGTAAGACGATCCTTCTCCAGAAGGTCGCAAATTCCATTACTGCCAATAATCCCAACTGCGAACTTATAGTTCTCCTCATCGACGAGCGTCCTGAGGAAGTTACGGACATGCAGAGAAATATCCAGGGTGAGGTCGTTTATTCCACATTCGACAAGAGACCCGAGAATCACGTAAGGGTAACTGAACTCGTTCTTGAGAGGGCTATGAGACTTGTTGAGCTCGGCAAGGACGTTGTTATCCTTTTGGACTCAATGACAAGACTCGCAAGAGCATATAACCTGACGATCAATCCGACCGGAAGGACTTTATCGGGAGGTCTCGATCCGGGATCACTCTACGGACCGAAGCGATTCTTCGGCGCAGCCCGTAATATCGAGAACGGCGGAAGCCTTACGATCCTTGCGACAGCGCTCATCGAGACGGGCTCCAGAATGGACGAAGTCATTTTCGAGGAATTCAAGGGAACGGGCAACATGGAAGTCACTCTGGACAGAAAGCTCGCGGACAGAAGAGTATTCCCTGCGATCGCAGTCGACAAGTCCGGTACGAGAAGGGAAGAACTGCTGCTTAAGCCCGAGGAACTCGATGCTGTATGGCTCATCAGAAGAAGGATCGCCGAAGCGGATACCATTACGGCAACCAATGCGGTCATCAGCTTTATGGAGAAGACGACGAGCAATATGTCTTTTGTCCTTTCCGTAAAGAAATCTTTTGCAACTGATTGACAACCGGCATTGATTCAAGTAATATAGCAAGGCTAACACGAAGAATCCGGTATGACATACGTGAGATCTGGTTACGCGTCATATCTTTGATTGAGAGGTGAAAGGTAAAATGAAAGAAGGAATCCATCCTAAGACGCATCTCGTCACAGTTAAGTGCGCATGCGGCAACACATTCGAGACTCTTTCCACAAAGAGCGATCTGAGAGTTGATATCTGCTCCAACTGCCATCCGTTCTATACAGGCAAGCAGAAGCTCGTTGATACAGGCGGACGTGTTGATAAGTTCAAGAAGAGAATGGAAAAGGCTTAATTCTCATTCTGAAGTAAAAGTATTTAAGAGGTTGTCTTATGGACAACCTCTTTTTTCTGACTTATTTATTAGAATCCGGCGAAGACAAACACATAATTTTGCCTTTTGTTTGTAACACCACTTAACTTATTATTTGTTATACTCACATCAGAATGTACTATTATGCTCATTTGGGGGAGAAATATGTCTGAGTCAAATGACAACATGAGGCTGGTTACGGAAGACCAGATAAAAGAGATTACGCCTGAGCAGGTTGAACAGGAGATCGCCGTACAGGAAGGATCTTCCGGGACTCCTGCAAAAGCATCGAAAAAGAACGGCAGGAAGGCCTGTCCCGTTCCTGTAAAGAAGACAACGATCGGCGGTCAGGCCCTGATCGAGGGTGTTATGATGGTAGGTCCTTCGAGAACTGCCATGGCCGTAAGGAAGGGCGACGGAACGATCTATGTTGAGGAGATAAAGCAGAGTGAGAGAACATCTTACTTTGAGAAGGTTCCTTTTGTAAGGGGCTGTATAAGGTTCTACAAGATGCTCGTTACCGGTACCGGCGCGCTCATGAAGGCTGCCGATATCTCCGAGGAGGGAAAGCCTGAAACTGAAAAGGACGGCAAGAAGAAGTCCCGCCTTGATGAATTCGCGGAAAGACATTTCAACCTCATGATGTCGATATCCGCTATTATCGGTATCCTTTTGTCTGTCGGTCTGTTCATTCTTGCCCCGAGACTTATCATCGAGATAGCTACAAAGTTTATCCCCGAACATATCAGAGAGCTCACATGGGTTCCGATTGCCCTTAATATCGCCGAAGGTCTTTTGAGACTTCTGATCTTCCTTTTGTATCTGATCTTTGCTTCGAAGCTCAAGGATATCAAGAGAGTATGGCGTTATCACGGCGCGGAGCATAAGACGATCGCATGCTATGAGGCAGGACTTCCCCTTACTGTTGAGAATGTTCTCAAGCAGACACGTTTCCATCCCCGCTGCGGCACTTCCTTTATGTTCAATGTTCTCGCAATATCGATAATCATCTATACGGTCATCGGAATCTTCACGGGTACACAGCCTATGTGGGTCAACCTTTGCATCAGGGTCGCAGCCGTACCGATAATATGCTCGATCTCCTTTGAGGTGCTGAGATTTGTCGGCCGTCATGACAGGAACTGGTTCTGCAGGCTGTTTGCAAAGCCCGGTCTCTGGCTCCAAAAGTTCACGACAGAAGAGCCTGACGCGCCGATAGTCGAAGTTGCTATCGCTTCGATGCAGGCAGTTATTCCGGAGAATAAGGAAGATGACGTCTGGTAATGAATTGCTCCTTGGACTTCTTAAGGGTTCCGGAGACGATGAGGCTGAATTAGACCTTAAGATCCTCTGCGGAGAATTCGAAGGTGAGGCGTTGGAAGAAGCTGTTAAGAGGCGCGCTTCAGGCGAGCCTCTTGCTTATATTTTGGGATACAGGCATTTCTATAAGGAATGCTATAAGGTCTGTCCGGGCGTGCTAATACCGAGAGCCGACACGGAGGTCCTGGTCGAATCCGCATTGAGATTCCTCGGACTGGATAAACTTGCGACAGGTGACATTCTCGGAATACCCTTATATAACAAAGAATTCACAGATATAAGATTTGCCGACCTCTGCACAGGCACGGGCTGCATCGGAATCTCGCTGGCAAATGAGATAGTAAGAGCAAACAGAAATGTCTCAGGCATTTTTGCCGACATAAGTGATGCTGCCGTTGACACCGCGAAAACAAATATCTCCACACAGGCCTTAAGACCTGAATGCCTGTCTGTGATAAAACGCGATGTCAGAGCAGATATTCCTGAACTCGGAAAGCTTGACCTGATCGTATCCAATCCTCCTTATATAACTGATTCCGAGATGGAAGAACTGGACAGCGTCGTGAAAGATCACGAGCCTGATCTTGCATTAAGGGCAGGGGATACAGGTCTGGACTTCTATGAGCCTCTTCTTGATCTTGCAAAAGAACATCTGAAGACCGGCGGGGCACTGATGGTCGAGCACGGATGCGGACAGGGTGATGCCGTAAAACAGATTTTCGAGCAGGGCGGATTTAAAAACTGCATGACGATCCGTGATTACGGGTCAAATCCGAGGGTGACTTTAGGATTTTTGTGATATATTTTTTGAGGCGGAAGCCCTGCAAATAAAGGCTTTTGACCTTCCCAAAAAAATTTTTGAATAAATTTTCGATTTTTTTGTAACGAATTTGCGATTCTTACGTCTAACAGGTGAGATCACAAAAGAAAGGTGAAATGATACGTGGATAAGAATACCGCTGAAAAGCTTTATGAAGCCTTTTATATGAAGGTATTCTCATACGTCATGACACTTGCCAGGGATCGGAATGACGCCGAGGAGATAACCCAGGAGAC
>JAEEGL013605738.1_pt1 | contig 26428 bp, 19 predicted proteins | sample 9134231 | NCBI WGS metagenome assembly JAEEGL01 (sample SAMN16246548, study PRJNA631951) | gut metagenome | biome: gut microbiome; feature: rumen; material: fiber-attached | host: Bos | place: Iran: Karaj | collected 2018-10
GGAGCAATCGGAAGCCCCATCTGGAGGGGTAAGTAATAAGTCGCTGCGTTGATAACCATAAAGGCCGCTAGCATAAATACCATGGTTGCCAATACCCACTCTGTTATCATCAATATGTAATACTTTAGCACATTCCCAAAGAGTACCATCACTTTTTAGTGCTTCACCTTCTCCGCATTTGGGCAAAGCGCTATCTTGCATGGCATTAAAGCTTAAATGCTCTGGTGTGATACAACCATCACAAAAAATCGTGTTGGCCACTTCGGCATGTTCGGCCGCTATGGCATAAGGCACGCTGTTGATAGGGAGGCGCGGCAAAAGTTCTTCACCATCAACACTGATGGCAAGTTCCAGCCTGGTGGCCCCAGCTACCAAAGCGGCATCCACATTGGGGATAACCAAAGTATAAAGGCCGGATTCAATATCCTTTTGCTCTTCGTTTTCGGCCACAATAGTATCGCGTTCATTGTAAATGGCCGCGTGAATGGTATGCTGGCCATTTACCAATTGGCCATTTTCTTTTAAAACACCATGATGAGTAAAAGAGAGAGGCACAGCAGCAAGAGCTCCATTTGTCCCCAAGAGAAAAGCCAGCAAAAACGCCATGATTTTCTGTTTCATTACAACCTCCTCCATGTTAGCGTCCCCTTCCTGGGACTAACTAAATATTTATTCATTTTTCTGCCTTGGGCAATAAATATTTAAGCCGGCCTGGAAATTTGGGATAGTAAAAGCCTAGTTCCTTAGTTGAAATAAGTATATATATTCAACAGCGGAAAGGAACGTAAGATAACCAGAAAAGACCTAAAAGCAGCAGTGACATGAAAAGCTGAATATAAAACGGGCTGGCGGAGGTTAAAAAATGGCCAATTTGGTTATAACTAACGGCTGCAATTTACATTGCCCCTTTTGCTTTGCTTCGGAGTATCGCCGGGAGCCGGGAGCGGCTCAGGAAATGAGCCTGGCGGAATTTGCCTTCGAGCTGGATTTTACCGCCGGTGAGTGCGTGCGCCTTTGCGGCGGCGAGCCGACTCTGCATAGCCATTTTGGCGAATTTATGGATTTTATTCTAAATAACACCGCTAAAAGCATTTTTATTATGACTAACGGCCTCTGGCCGGAAAAGGTCTCAAATTATATAGCCGGGCTAAAAAGGAGCCATAAAAAGCGCCTTAATTTCATGGTAAACGTGCTGGAGAAAAGCGCTTATAATATTGCGGAAAGAGAGCTTTTAGAAAAAACGCTAAAACTTTTACCAAAAGAGCGCACTACTATAGCCATCACCATTTATAACGCTCAGCCGGATTTTAGCTATCACCTTGAACTTATTGACAAATTTTCTTTTACTTGCCTGCGCTACAGCCTGGCGGCGCCCAATATTTCCGACCCGCGCAGTTGGCATTTTATAAGTGAGCGCCATTTTTACCGTTTGGGCCAAACGCTCACCGCCTTACTAAAAGAAGCCATAAAAAGAGGCATTTATTTGCAAGCCGATTGCGGCTATCTGCCGCGCTGTTACTGGCCGGAAGAAGCACTGGATATTTTGGAAAGCCGCCAGGGGAAGCAGGCCGATATAGCTTTTAATTGTCACGGCCCCATAGATATAGGCCCTTTGGGCCATGCCTGGCGCTGCTTCGGGTTAAAAAGTCTAACCACGGTAAACACCCATAATTATACTGATTATTTGGAGTTGCAAGAAGAGATAGAAGACATTAGCCACTCCTTCACCCAGAATTTTCTAAAAGAGGAATGCCGCCTTTGCCCTTACCGCCTGGCCAAAAAATGTATGGGCGGTTGCCTCGCTATGCGTAAAGTAAATGCGCTTCTAAAAGAGACCGAGACACTGGGCCTAGATTTCGGGAACGATATAGAGCTGCTTGAAGCCAAAGCCATAAGGGACGAGAAGCGCCTAATGGTTTTTAAGAGCCCCAAAGGGCCAAAGCTAATGTGCCAAACTGCCGGTGAATGGGAAGAATTTTTGGCCGATAAAGATATTACTGCCCTACTCCTTTCTCTTAATGGCCGAGAGAACTTGGGGTATTTTATAGAGCGTCTCTCCCTAGCCGCCGGTACCCCCGGGCTGCTCCGCAAGGTGCGGGAACTCTATGCCCAAGGGTTAATTTTGCTGCGTCCAGGCGAGTAAAAAGAAAAAAGAAGGCAATAATTACCTCTTAACTTACTTTATCACTTGAATTTGCTTCACTCATTTAGTATCTTTCCGCCCGGAGTATTTTACCCAAATTTTCGGCCAAATAGCCGTAAATTTGTTTTATCAGCGAGATTTGTTTCATGCGTTTTTACTGTGCGAAATGCCAGGCTAAATACAGTATAGATGATAGCAAGCTTCCTCCGGGAAAAGTATTGCGCCTCTCCTGTAAAAAGTGCCAATCTACTATTAGAATCAGCGATGGCAAAGTGCTTGAAGGAGCTACTTTGCGCGAAGCGGCTCCTGCTCCCGCCAAATCTGCGCCGGCTCCTTTGGAAAAAGTTGCCACCAAAAGCAAAGCCGGCAGCAGCGGCGAACGCTGGTATATTTTAATCGGCCAGGAGCGCCAAGGTCCCATCAGCAAAGAGGCTTTAATCGACAAATGCCGCAATAAAATCATAGATAAACACTCATTTATCTGGCACAAAGGCATGGCTAGCTGGGAACGGCTTTCCGAGGTGCCGGAGTTCAAAGAACTGGCTGAGGAAGTAGGCACAGCGCCTTGGCGGGTAGCCGCGCCCATATCAGATGCCGAAGCCGCCGAGCTCACACGCCAAAATCAGGATTCCCTCTCGGCCGGCGCCAGACAAGGACAAGCCGTTTCGGCCGATATGTTACCCAGCGAGCTTTCATTTTCCGCTTATGATACTCTTATGGATGCCCCAATGGATGCCAACGTGGGGCGCGTTGTCAATAAAGATGGTTCCACATCAGAAGAAATGCCGCTCATCTCCCCGATGCCCATGGAGCCGGTAACCAGCGAATATTACAATGCTCCTCCAGGGGAAGCCACCAAAATATTCTATGCTACTGCCGGCATTTACAAGCGGCGCAAAAATCACAAAATTGCCGCTATTGCCATTTCCTGCGCCTTTGCTCTTTTGGTGACTTTTATTGTCTGCGATGCCAATGGCTGGATTCAGCTCCCCGGTATGGGCGCTTTTTATGAAAAAACCGATATGCTGGATCCCAATAAAGAGCGTGGTATCGAGCGCATTCAAACTAAACTCACGCGTAAAGATATTACTCCCGAAGAGCGTGAAGCCTTAAGGCGTAAACTCCATCTCTATGAGGAAGTGGATGTAAATAGCTTAAAGCAGGTTAAAGGCAAACAAAACACCGCCAAAAAAGGCAAAGGCAGTGTTAAAGGAGCCCAGGCTACAGCTCAAACGCCCGAATATCACGAAGAATTTAAAGAAGAGGCCCCAGCTGCTAAAGGTACCCAGCAGGATCTTTTGGCCGCTATGTACAGCGACAGCCGCAAAAAAGATACCAAAGTTGAACTCAAGCTGGAAAACAAAGTGTCGGTCTCCGATTTGCCGGCCGGTCTTACTCAGGAAGCTATTTCCCAAGTCATCGGCGAAAGCAAAGGAGCCCTTCGCCTCTGCACTGCCGAAGCCATCAAAGCCGGTGAAAAAATAAACGGGCGCATGGAAGTGGAATTTACTATTACCGGCAACGGGAAAGTCAGCGAAGTGACTATTCCCACAAAGAAATTTAAAGACAGCAAAATGGCCGGTTGCGTAAGCCGTAGTGTTAAGCGGTGGATCTTCCCCAAATTTAACGGCGAACCGGTAACCGTATCCTATCCTATTATTATTACCCTTGGCATTTAACTTATTAGCGGAGCAGGGAGAGATGGGAACAGAATTAGCTACATACCTGGTAAAGCACGATGTCCTGACCGAAGCACAGGCGGATGAGTTGCTAAAACGCATGGTATTAAGCGGTGGCTCTTTCGACACTCAGCTTCTGGAATGTGACATTTTAGGTGAAACAGGCTGCTTAAAGGCCATGCATGAAGCCTTTGGCATAGGGGTTGTCACCAAGCAGGATATAGATACTACTCCTCCGGAAGTGGCTATAACTTTTCCTCTTATCTTTGCCCAAATGCATAATTTGGTGCCGCACCGTTTTCAAAATGGCGCCTTGGTAGTGCTGGCAGCAACGCCGCCAAGCGAAAACGAAATGGCCAATATTGTTCAGCGGCTGGGCGTCAAAGTGGAAGTACGTCTCACTCCGGAGGCGCGCCTGCACTATGCTCTGAATAAGATGTATGGCCTGGAGATTCCGCCGCGTTTTAGCAAACTTTTGGCCAAAATGGACGGCGAAGCTATCAACAAGCGCTCCATCGCCCGCATGAAAGCTGTCTGGGCTCTCACCAGCAAACCCATACCGGAGCAGAATATCAGCGTTGGCGAAGTTTCAAAACGCATTGATGCCGCCTCAATACGCAAAGAATTAATAAAAGCCGGTGACCGCGATGCCATAGTAGATCTGCTATTGGAAGCTGTGCTCACTAATTTCAATTTTGTCGCCATTTTTACCGTAGTGCATAATACCATCAGCGGCTGGGCAGCCATGGGCGGTCACGGTGACGAGCGCGTGCAGGATATTTCCCTCGATGTATCGGCACCGAGTATGTTGCAAACTGTCGTAAAAACCCAATCTCCATATTTGGGGCGCGTGCCCAAAACAGCCACCAACCGCACTATTTTGGAAACTATGGGGCGTTCCTGGCCACCGGCGGCTTTTTTAGCCCCGCTAAGAGTCAGCGGCAAAGTGGTGGCCGTGCTCTACGGCGATACCAGCATTGTAAAATTTTCCAATGAGTCGGTGAAAGATCTTTTGGTTATTGTGGCCGCTGCCGCCAAAGGGCTGGAAAATGTCATCAGGAAAAACAAGCGCCAATTACAAAAATCATTGGAAATTGCCAAAGCTGAAGAGGCATCGGAAACATTAGTAAAATCAGAGCCGCCGGCCATGCAGCCGGCGCCAGAAGCTGTGCAGCCAGTGCCTGAAGCCGTACAGCCAGTGCCTGAAGCTGTGCAGCCAGCGCCAGAAGCCGTACAGCCAGCACCTGAAGCCGTGCAGCCAGCGCCTGAAGCCGTACAGCCAGCGCCAGAAGCCGTGCAGCCAGCGCCTGAAGCCGTGCAGCCAGCGCCTGAAGCTGTGCAGCCAGTGTCTGAAGCCGTGCAGCCAGCGCCTGAAGCCGTGCAGCCAGCGCCTGAAGCTGTGCAGCCAGTGTCTGAAGCCGTACAACCAGCGTCTGAAGCCGTACAACCTACGCCTGAGCCTATTAAACCTGTAGCCCCGGTAACCACCGGCTCCCTCTCCTCAATTCTCGGCCAAACACTGCTCTCTGCTCCTCTAGCCGTAACCGAGGACGACACCGATGATGACGACGGCTGGGACGATGTGGCCGTAGAAGCTGATACCATCACCAGCTTACCCGGCACCGGCGAAGGTGAAGAAGAGGAAGAAGAAGGCCCGGAAAGCGCGCCGGCCGAGGAGATAGCAGGCGCCGGCGGACGCAGTGCCGAATTAATAAAGAGCTGGAATCTGGTTATTGCCCAAATTCGCGAAAACGGCGCCGGGGGCGCCGGGGCCATAGCTCAGGCGCCGGCACCGGAACCGGTTGATTTAAATACCAAACTCACGGCAGCCATCCGCGAACTTTTGTCCGAATTGCAAAGCAATCAACTTGATCCTTTCTCCTTTCAACAAGTGGAAGCCCAGCTTATCGCCATGCCAGATGAGCTGCTCATCCCGGAATTAATTGCCGTTTTCCCCGGCAACTTAACGGTTGATCCCTTTATGCCCGGAGTGCGTCTCCCCGTGCCGGAGGAGCTTTCGGCCGTTCTCGCTCTCCTAATGCATTTAGGCAGCCGCGCCGAACCGGTGATTAAAGAGGCCCTTTCGGCCGGTGAGGCGCGGCACCGCTTTGTGGCCGCTTATCTTTTAAGCCGTGTCTATTTACCGCAAATTATAGAAGATCTCGGCCTGCTCCTCTATGATAGTGAATCAAAAGTGCGTTTTGCCGCCGCGTACGCCATGCGCCGCTATTGTCACACCCCGGAATATGAGCAGGTGCTGGCAACAGTCAGGGAGCAATTAAATCAATCGGATCTGCCCGGGCAACTGGCAGCCATTCAGCTGCTCTCTCAGCTGCGTGATTCCCGCTCGGTGCCGGAATTAATCGATATTTTGCATAGCGGCAGCACGGCTCTTATTACTTCGGCCACAGCCGCTCTGCTTACTATTACCGGCCAGGCTTATGGCAATAATATTCAGTACTGGCTGGCCTGGTGGCAATCGCACTATAATGTCTCGCGTGAGTATTGGCTTTTGGAAGGCCTTGTTCATCAGGATCCCACCGTCCGCCAGGTGGCTAATGCCGAACTTCAGGCCATTACCGGCTTTAATGCCGGCTTTAATCCGCGCGACAGCGAAGAAAAGCGCCAGGCTGCCCTGGCTCGTTGGCAAAATTATTTTGCCAAAAGATAATTCTTTTTCGCCCCTTGCCCCATGAGGCTGGTGGCGTTATGTTTTAAGCGGCGCTAATGCTGCACTCCGCCGAGGACAATATGAGGTTGGCTATCTTCTCCGATGCCCATGGCAACATAGAAGCTCTGGAAGAGGTTTTGAAATATTTACGCGGACAAAAAATTGATCGCTATATTTTCTTAGGCGATGCCGTAGGTTATGGTCCTAACCCCAATGAGGTGTGCGCAGCCTTGCGCTCTCTACCTAATCTGGTGGCTGTTTTGGGTAATCACGACGCGGCAGTCAGCGGCCGTATGCCATATAAAGATTATTATGAAGCAGCTCGCAAAGCTCTGGACTGGACAGTGAGCCGCCTTTCCAGCGATAATCTGTCCTGGCTCTCCTCACTGCCTTATAAACACAGCGAAGGTGATTTTACCTTTTCCCACGGCTCACCCCTCTCACCGGCATCTTTTGATTATATCTTTTTGCCAGAGCAACTTCTCGATGTCTATGATGAGTGGGATTCTTTTTCACACCTCACTTTTATCGGCCATTCTCATTTAACTATCGCCTTTAAATTTAATGATACCGAAGTTACCCCATTGGTACTCGATAAAATAAAGTGCGCGCCGGAGTTTAAATATGTCATCACCGTGGGCAGCGTCGGCCAGCCTCGCGATAACGATCCCAGAGCCTGCTGTGGCATTTTCGACAGCAAAGATTCTACCTTTACTTACAAGCGGCTCCCTTATGACAACGAAAAAACCAGGCAAAAAATCATTGATGCCGGTTTGGCTCCTGCTTTTGGCGACCGCTTGCTTATCGGCATGTAATAGCCAAAAAGAACCGCAGGCCAAAACAACTGCCGCTTTAGGCGAGACGCTAAATGATGCCTCTATAAGCAAAGAGGCCAGGGCAGCCGTTCTGCGCGAACTCGCCCAAAGAGGCGAAGCGGCAGCTATTCCCTATATCGATACCTATCTGGCTACGGAAAGAGAGGCCGATCTTTTTATCATGGCCCTGGGAGCTCTGGTGGCTACCGGGCGCGAGGAGGCCGCTCATGTAATCATCGAGCATACTAAAAAAAAGAGCCCGGATATGGTAGTACAAATGATTTATGCCTTAGAACAGCTCCCCGGAGCGGAAAGTGAGGCCTTTTTAATGACCATGGCGCATGGTTATCCCGATAATAAAGTTCGCGAGACTGCCAAAAATGTGTTAAAAAACAAAAAGCGTTTTGCGCCAACGAGCGGAGAAAACTAAGATGAAGAAAATATTTTTCCAATTGACATCCCTCTATGCCCTGCTTTTTTTATTTGCAGCTTGCGGCGGCGCCCCCAAAGCCGGCCCCAAGGCCAATACTGCTCCATCTTATAGTGAAAGTGTGGCTATTTTTTACCCGCTCGCCGTGGGTTACAAGTGGACTTTTAAAGGCACTATGATTGGCATTGTAACCGAGCGCACAGTGCAAATTACCGGCCAGGAAGATGGCTATTACCTGGATAACAGCGGCGGCGCTTTTAAGATAGATGCTTACGGCCTTTTGGATAAAAGCGGTCGCTATCTTCTGCGCGGCCCCTTGGCCAAAGGCACTACTTGGATGAGCGTCCCTAATGTTTCTACTGTGGAACGCTATGAAATTGTCAGCGAAGGCAAAGAGGTCTCCACCCCGGCCGGCCTCTTCCGCGGCTGCCTGGAAGTTAAAAGCACCAGCAAATTAAATAACGGTGATATGTTAATAAATATCACCACTTTTGCTCCTAAAGTCGGCATTATTAAGATTCAGACTTTTGTGCAAAGCAAAACCAGTCGCCTGCCGCAAGTTGACCTCTCTCTTATTAATTACAGCACTTATTAAGTAAAGCGCCCAAAAGGAACGGTGGCTATGATACCAGATCTCTTTACCATCATCGCTGTCTCTTTGAGCGGCACCATGATTGCCGCTTTTTTGGCAGCTCTGCCCATTGGCAGCTCTATCCACATTTGCGGGCTTTTAATGCTCATTTTGGCCAATATGTCGGCAGCCACCCTCATTTCCACCAATGCGGCCATTGCCTTAACCGTAGCTGTAGCCGTTGGCTACACCATGGGCAGCACCATTCCAGCGCTGGTCTTCCAGTGCACCGATGAAAGTTCTATTTATTTTCCGCCGCTCGGCAACCGCGTAGCCCAAGATGGCGAGCTGCATACGGCCGTTATGTACACCGGCCTGGGTTCTCTCGCCGCCATTGCCATTTTACTGATCACTGCGCCCTTTGCCGCTATTTTGCTGCCCTCTTTGCACTGGTTTTATGACGAATATCTCAACCTTATCCTCTCTCTCGTTCTGCTTTGCCTCATTCTTTCTTTAATTCAAGATAGTTTGCGCCAAAGCCACACCGGCCGGGGCAAAGATTCCGTGCGCCTTATTTCCGGCTTAATCACCATTATTTTAAGCGGCATTACCGGCTTTATTATTTACCACCACCCCATGACCACCGTAAACACCGCCGATATGCAGTTCACTCCTCTGTTTCTGGGGCTATGGGTTATTCCCTGGCTCATAAAAAATATCAATAATCGCCCGGCAGCTATTAAAAACCAGCCGAAAACGGTCAACTTTACCTTAAACCCGAAAAAAACTGTTTTTGCCATTTTAAGCGGTTCTTTTATGGGCCTTGCCACTCTTATCACTGCCATTTCCGCTCCCTGCGCCATGGCTATAGCCGGCTGGACACTCCTGCGCCGCGAGCGCCGCTTGCAATTAATCGGCCAGGCGGCAGCTCGCACCATGCTCATCGTGGGCGGCGCATTACTTATATTTGTGCCGGACAACCATTTACACCGCGGCCATTTCGGTTGGTTTTTTCAGCATGGGGCCACAGCTTTTTCGCCGGCTGATTTTACCATCGCTCTCTTTGCCATGCTACTCGCCGCCGCCGTAACTTTTTATATGCTCTCACCAATGGCCACTATTGCCATTGCTTTTGTCCGTAGCTTTCCGCGCTACCTGATTCCGGCTATTTCCGTTATTCTCATAATCATCTCCGTCAGCTTTGTTTTTGGCCTTAAAGGTCTCTTAATTTTAGTCATCGGGTCAGCTATAGGCGGCTTTGCTCTCTCTTTCGGCGCTAGGCGCACCAGCTGTCTGGGGGCGGTGCTCATTCCCCCGTTTTTGGATTTCATCGGTCTTGGCGAAGCATTGGCCCAAGCTCTGGGCATTTAAACAAATGGAGGACTTATGCTTAAAGTCCGCAATATAACCAAACAATATGGCAATTTCACTGCTTTAAAAGATGTCTCTTTTGAGATAAAGCCGGGCGAAATTATCGGCCTTTTAGGCCCTAACGGCGCCGGCAAAACCACGCTCATTAAAATTCTCACCGGCTATTTTGAGCCCTCTGCCGGCAGCCTTGAAATAGGCGGATACGATGCACTAAAAGCGCGAGAAAAAATTAATAATCTCATTGGTTATTTACCGGAAAACGCCCCGCTTTACGGCGAGCTGAATGTCCAGGAGAGCCTGGTTTTAGCCGCCAAGATACATGGCCTCTTTGGCGCTCATTTAAAAGAACGCCTAACCTATGTGGTAGAAAAAACCGCTCTTTGGGAGATGTTAACCAGGCCGGTGGGTCAGCTTTCCAAAGGTTACCGCCAGCGCGTGGGCCTGGCCGCCGCCATCATTGCCGAACCCCGTTTTTTGATTCTCGATGAACCGACAAACGGCCTCGACCCCACACAAATAAGCACCCTATTGCATTTTATTAAAGAACTGGCCGAAAATTGCACCGTATTATTATCAACCCACATTCTTCAACAAGTGGAAGAAGTTGCCGAGAGAGCTCTAATTTTAATGGGCGGCGAATTAAAGGCTGATTTAAGCCTCTACGACCTAGCCCAAGAAAATACTTTTAATATGTTGCTGGATAGCGCCTCTTTTTCGGCCGACGATTTGCAAAAATGCAAAAACATTCTTGAAAACATTAAAGAATTTAGTGTCACTTTTTCTGAAACTGCCGCCGATGGGGGCTGGCATATTCGCGCTGCTGCCCCAGCCGATTGCCCCCTTGGCGAAAAACTCTACAACCTGGCCAGGCAAAATGATTGGCCATTAAGAGAACTCTACCGCGAGCGCCCTTCGCTGGAAGCGGTTTTTCGGGAAAAACTCATCGGCCGGAGCGCTTTATGAAAAAGACCTTAATAATTGCCAAAAAAGAATTTCTAAACATTTTATATTCCCCGAGCGCTATACTTTTCCTTTTACTCTTTTTGCTTATTAACCTGTTTTCCTTCTTCTATGTGGAAAATTTCTTTGGCCGCGGCGTGGCCGATATGCGCCCGTTTTTCAACCAAATGCCCGTTTTACTGCTCTTTTTGGCGGCCGCTTTTACTATGCGCCTTTGGGCCGGAGAGCGCGAGAGCGGCACTATTGAATTACTATTGACGCTGCCTGTTTCCGCCTTAGAGGTCGTCATTGGCAAATTCCTGGCCGGCCTGGCCCTGGTTAGCATAGCCATTTTGGCCACCTTGCCACTGCCGCTGATGGTCGCCGCCCTTGGCCCACTTGATACCGGGCCGCTTGTTAGCGGTTACCTGGGCACTTTACTCCTGGCTTCTTTTTATCTCTCTCTCGGCCTTTTGGTCTCCGGAATTTGCCGCAATCAACTGCCGGCTCTTCTTTTAACTTGCACTTTGGGCGGCTTTTTTTGGCTTCTTGGCGAGCTGCCTCATTATTTTTCCTTGCCGCCGGCTTTAGATGCCTTCTGCCTGGCCATAGGCAGCGGCAGCCGCCTCGCCAATATGAAAAAAGGGCTCATCGATCTGCGCGATATTATTTACTATCTTTCTTTTACAGCCCTCTTTTTAAGCCTTAATGTTTTTTCCATCCAAAAAAGCGCTTGGAGTTATAAAAAAGCGCTTCTGAGCCATCGCCGTAAAGTCATAACAATGGCCCTTATCATCCTCAATATCATAGCTATAAATATTCTCTTTTACCCCATAAAAAGCCTAAGGGCCGATATAACGGAATGGCGGGAATATTCCCTCTCTTTAGGCACCAAAAAACTCCTCGAAAGAGCCGAAGAGCCGCTCTTAATTCGCGGTTATTTTTCCCAAAAAACCCACCCGCTCTTGGAGCCGCTTTTACCGCAAATAGAGGATTTCCTTGATGAATTTAAACTAATCAATCAGGATTTCGTGCAAGTTGAATTTATAGACCCGGCGCAAAATCCGCAGGCAGAAGAAGAAGCGCAAAATGTCTATGGTATTCGCAGCCTGCCCTTCCGCTTTGCCTCGCGTTACAGCGATTCGCTGGTAAGCGCCTATTTTCATATACTAATTCGCTACGGCGATGCTTATGAAGTGCTCGATTTCAATCAATTGGTGCAAGTGGAGCAGAGCTTGCAAAACGGCACCCAAATAGGTCTGCATAATTTGGAATACCAAATTGCCGGAGCCATCAAAAAGAGTATCAAGAGTTTTAACAGCCTGGAAAATATCTGCCAAAAGCTCTCTGATTCCGTCTCCTTAATATTACTGAGCTCACCGGAAACACTGCCCGCCGAACTGGCGCCAATTCTCACTATCAGCCAAAAAGTGGCCGGCGAATTAGTTGAGCGCTGCGGCGGCACAGTCACCTTTTCGGAGGTTAATCCTTACGACAAAGATAGCGGCATCACTCCGCAGGCTCTTTATGATAATTACAATTTGCGCCCGCTGCGTCTGGGAGATAACCAGCCATTTTTCTTCCATTTTTTAATAACAGGTGCCAACTGGCACGAAGTTTTGACGCTCAGTGATTTTCAGCAAATGAATGCTCTAAAGCGCGAAATTACCAATGTTTTAAAGAAAAAAACTCCGGCCTTTCTGCGCCACATTGCCATTATTAAAAATATGCGCTCCGGACAACAGGCGGGAGCTAAAAATTATAACGCCATTCTTAATAAATTGGCCAAAAGCTATGCTGTAGAGCTGATTCCGCCGCCTAAATTGAAGGTGCCCTTAAATATTGATGTCGTCATCTGGCCGGAGCCGGAAGAGGTAACGGCGGAAACAGCGCTCGCCCTTGATCAATTCTTAATGCGCGGCGGCACGCTCATCATGAGCGGCGGCAATTACCATTTTAGCCCGGAACTTAACGGCGGCTTAACTGTGCAAAAGCGCCTCTTTCCGCTGGCCGGGCAACTGGCCCATTATGGCGTTGCCTCGGCCGACAGCGTGGTTCTTGATGTGCAAAATTCCTCTTTCCCGGTGCCCACCGTGCGCAAGGTCGGCGACTTAGAACTAAACGAAATGCAACTGGCACCTTATCCGCCATTTGTTTTGGTGAGAGGTAGCGGTTTAAGCCGTGAAAACCCGGCCACCGCCGCGCTCAATATCGCCGTTATGCCTTGGAGCAGCCCCATCGGTTGCCAAAAAAGTGTAGCCGGCGCCGCCACAAGCTGCCAAGTGCTTTTAAAAAGCTCGCCGCAAAGCTGGGAAGATGCCGACTTTAATGCCAATCCCAATTTTGCCGCCTTCCCGGAACTGGGCTTTGGCCCAAAAGATTATCCGCCGCAGGAACTCCCACTGGCTATTATGATAACCGGCCGTTTTTCCAGCTATTTTACGCCTGAGCGCTTAAAGGAAAAACAAATGGAAAACCTGCCATTTCCCATAATTTCCAAGGCCTCTCAGGAAGGCAAGCTAATTATTTTCGGCTCCAGCGCCTTTTTTGACGACCTGGTACTGGCCATCATCAAAGAGACCGGCGGCGCCTATCTCGCCAATTTACAGCTATTGCAGAATCTGGTGGACCTGGCTTTGGAAGATCCGGAACTTTTGGCTATTGGCAGCCACGAGCGCTTTGCCCGCCTCCTTATGCCCATGGAGCGCAAAGACAAAATACGCTGCGAGTTTATGCAATTTCTCTGGGCTTTTGTCATTGCCTTTACCCTCTTTGCCTGGCTGAAAAACCGCCACAAAAAGCAAAAGCCGTTCATCACCAGGCCGGAGGCCAAAAATGCGTAATTTTACCAAAACACACATTATTTTGCTTTCAGCTCTAATAATACAGCTCGCAGCCATAGCCGTTATTTATGGCAATGGCCATGAAAAGAAGCCCAATGCGGCAGAGAATTATTTAAAAACACTTTCTAAATGGTCTTATGACCGGCTGACACAAGTTTCAGTTAGTGATGAGCGCGGTAAAACCATCATCCTCACCAAAAATGATGCCGGCACCTGGGGGCTGCCCATTTGGGCCGATTACCCGCTTAATATGGATTTTTTCAGCAAAAATATCGAAACTCTATTAAATATGAATTCGCCCTATCTGGTGAGCCGTCAAAAAGAGCAGGAATATGAGCGCGAAGTGGCGGAAAACCATTTTCGGCGGCGCATTCAGCTCGTAAGTAAGGAGCGCGAATTAAATATTTATATCGGCAATGCCGGAAGCAGCTCCTATACCCATGTGCGCCTGGATGGTTCTCCGGAAATCTGGGGCGTTTTCGGCCTCAGCGAATGGCAATTTCCTACCGATCCCTGGGAATGGGCCGCCCATGAATATGTAAATATTGCTCCGGAAAAACTCACATATATAGCTTTGGACGGCACCAGTTTGGAGTGGGCAGTCAGCAAAACGGAAAACGGCACCTGGAATTGGCCGGGGCGCCTGGCAGTGATCAAAGCTCCGCCGAATCAGCAGGCAGTAGAGCAAATTATTAATGATCTCGCGAGCATAGAAATGAGCACTCCCTTGGGGCCCATAACCACTGCCGACAATAAGGAGCGCTTAAATGATGCAGAGCTCATCACCATAACTCTTAGAGCCGGCGAAGGCACCACCCTATTTTTGTGGCCTAATAAAGGCGATAAAAGCGGCGAGAGCAGCCTCCTTTACAGGCAGGGAGCCAGCCACCTGGTGGCTATCGACAACTGGCAGATAAAGGCACTACTAGAGCTGATAGAAAAGGAGCGCGGGCAGCGGGATTAGCTTTTCTTGCCTCTGCTATCGTTTGCTCTGGCTCGGTCACCAAGTGTTTTGTTTTTTCAGCGTTGGCCATCTCAGCTTGCGGCGCCCCCCGCCCCAGCATCACTTTCTTCTTGCCTCCATCCGCCAAAGCTGCTAGAAGCTGCCCCATAACTTAAAAAAGCCACTAGGAGATTATCATGGCTAATGAAGAACCTTATTCACAAGAAGAAATAATCCATTTAACCCCAGAGCAGCGTGCCACCATCACCGTCACCAACGACTATGTTTTCCGCTGCCTGACCTCACCTCCTAAGTTATTGAATTTTTAGCTAAATCGCCCCTCCCCACAGTGGGGATGGGCCAATCTTCATGAATTTACAAATATTTTGTGGGGTGAGGTCGGAAATAGAGAGCAAAAAAGTTTTAACAGATGACCTGGGTTTCCATTTTCTGGAGCTCACAAAGCTTAAAGATTGTGCTACTATTGATGGTGAGCTACGCGAGTGGCTCAATTTCTTCCGGCATGGGCACGAGGAGGATTATATGGTTAGCGGAGCTTATCAGGCGGTAGCCGATGCCAATAGCTGGTTTGAGAATTTTAAAGCCAATGACTATATGAGCAGCAAAGCCTTTCAAAGAGCCAAGCACCTGCGCGATGAGGCCGCTATTCGCAAAGCCGGCTGAGAAGATGGCCGGGAAGAAGGCCTAACAGAAGGTAGGGCAGAAGGTAGGGCAGAAGCAATGCTTGAGCTTGTAAAAAGTAAACTGCTTTCCGCCCCCGAAGCGGCGAGGCGTCTTGGCATCTCTGAGGCAGAGTTCAATAAACTCCTAGTGCGCTCATAATAAATTTAACCACATTTTCATCTTGCGCTCCCTTCCCCGCCATGCTATCCCTCCCCTTGTTTTTGTTTGGCTTTTAAGAGTAGATACATGAAGTTCAGTTCATTCGCTTTATTTAAGCTTCGCACTTATTCAACAAATCATCAATACATAATTTGCAATTTTCTTAATTATTTTGCTAATATAGGAGGTTTATCATGAGCAATTTTACTAAAATCTGTCTTATTGTTTCTGCTCTTTCTCTCACCGCTTGCGGCGGCCATCAGCTGCGCGTCAAAGCCAACGCTGATGGCACCAGCAGCATAGTTTGCACCGACGGCTCGTCATACACCATTCAAAGCACTAATAATGGTCAAGGTGACACTTCCCAGAAAGATTGTGCTGGAGGCTATTACGGTGAGCAATGCGAGAAGCAGTGTCCACTCAATAATAACATTTATTGTTATGGTTATGGAAGCTGCCATGATGGCAAGCAGGGCACGGGTTGTGTATGCAATGTAGATTGGTTAAATGCAGATTGCAGCTTTATAAAACCGGCATTTGGTTCTTTGGTAGATGATCGCAGCGGAGCAAGTGTTACTTATAAGACAATAAAAATCGGTGGTAAGCTTTGGATGGCCGAAAACCTGCGCTATGCTAACGGCACCAAGGGAACAGATTATTTTTCTGCTGATGGTAAGGCCGAAAACGATGAACAATATGGCTATTTATATACTTGGGATGCGGCAACAGATGCTTGCCCCAGCGGCTGGAGACTACCAAGTAAAGATGATTTTGAAGAGTTATTAGATATAGTGTATCTAGCCAGAACCAGTACTTCAGAGACCCAGGCTCTTATGGCCCAAAGCCCGGATTGGGCCAATTATATTGAGGAGGAAGGTGGTGATGATTTCTCCTTTGGCGCCCTGCCCGCCGGCTACTACTACGGCGGCAATTACTACAGTTTCGGTTACTACGCCCGCTTCTGGTCGGCCACGGAGTACGAGTACCATAGCATCAACGCCTACATCCTGTACTTAGGTAATGGCGATGCTAATGTGGGCATCAGCTACAAGGATAGCGCCTCCTCCGTGCGTTGCCTCAAGGACTCTCCGTGAGCAGGCGCCCGGACCTCTCCTCCTAACTCATTGGAATTTTATGAAAATCGCCCCTCTCCCATGGAGGGAGGGGCTCCGCTTAAAGTATAACCATCTAAAATATATACCGCCACATTTTTGAGCCCCTCGCTGTTTGTAAAAACGGAGAGGGGCGAGCGGCAAAAATTGCTTCAGATTTTCGGGGTGAGGGCCATTTGGAAGAATAAAGAGAGGGCTGGGGTGAGGAACGCAGCGGGATTAGCCTTTCTTGCCTCTACCGGAAACTACGCTCACTCCCAATTCGTCCATCAAAAGCGCAGCAGCGCCCATGGCAATGGCATCATCACCGAGTTTGGCCGGCACCACTTTGACGTTTTCGGCGAGATACGGCGTACAATAGGCTTTCATAGAGGCACTGATGCGCTCTATATAGGGCTTGCCAAATTGCTCCACCATGCCGCCGCCAACAACAAAGAGTTCCGGGTTAAAAATATTTACCAGGTTGCCCATGGCAATGCCTAGTTGATCGGCGCTACGGTTTACCACTTCGGCCACTTTGTCGTCGCCGTTTTCAATGGCTTTGGCAATAAGGCCGCTTCTGATGGCGGTAATATCGTGACCCAGTTTGGAAGCTAAATAAGGCGCCTGGCCGGAAATAGCCAGCCCCATGACATCTTTGGCCACAGCCAGGCGGCTGGCCATAGCTTCAATACAGCCATAGTGGCCGCAGCCGCAGCGCCGCCCTTCCAGCTGGATTATCATGTGACCGAGCTCCCCGGCGCCGCCGTTGGCCCCGCGATAAAGAGCGCCGTTGAGCACTAAGCCGCCGCCGATACCGCTGCCCTGGAAGAGGCCGATTACATGCTTATAGCCCTTGGCTGCGCCCATAATGAATTCGCCGTAAGTACCGGCATTGGCATCGTTTTCCACTAAAACAGGACACTTAAAAAGCTCTTTTAACCTGGCCTTAATAGGAAAACCGTTTAAGGCCAAATTAGGCGAATTTTCAATAACGCCTTTGGCGGGATCCACCGGCGAAGGCACGCCCAGAGCAATGCCCAACAGATTATCGCCGGACATAGAAAGATTCTCTATCAAATCGCTTATAGCTTGACAGAGCAGGTCAAAAACCACTTTGGGGCTCTCACTGCCGGCAACATTGCATTTGATGCGATCCAGCTTTTTGAGGCGGGTATCAAAAACCGAAGCCAAAAGTTTTGTTGCTCCTAAATCAATTGCCACAATGTAGGAAGGGCCCATGTGTTCCTCCGTCAAAAGTCCAAGCGAATTATAGCACAAAAGAGCACGATGATAAAAGGGAAGAATAAAGCAAAAAACTAAAAACACATATTTATTGGGAATAAAGAAAAGGAAAGATGGCGTCCCCAATGGGAGTCGAACCCATGTCGCCGGCGTGAAAGGCCAGTGTCCTAGGCCACTAGACGATGGGGACGCACTAGCACTAACAGAACGGGCACTCACCACTAAAATGGTGAGCCGGGCGGGGCTCGAACCCGCGGCCCTCAGATTAAAAGTCTGATGCTCTACCAACTGAGCTACCGGCCCGTCCCGAAGGACGCAACCCTTCTAGCAGGGGTATTAATAGTTGTCAACAAGTTTTTTCATTTTTTTATTTTCCCCCCATTGCGCCCTCCTAACAGGCGAATTATACTGCCCATGTTTTGCAGCTTTGCTTTTTAAGTGAGCGGAAGAAATAAGGATAAGCAGATGTTATTAAAGATATTTTTGATTTTAGGCATGATAATTGGCCTCACCTCCTGCCGCGATGAGGATGATAAAGAAGTTACCATAGGGCCCTTAAATTTCACTGATGCCACCAAAGATCTTTTTAACGGCGCAGCTCCCAGCGGCAAAAATATTACTGTGGCCGATATCAATGGCGACGGTTTTCCCGATTTTGTAGCTACAGCCGGCGACAACAAAACGGGCACTTTTACCGTTTGGCTCAATAACGGCGGCTCATATTTCACCGATTTTACCAAAGAGAGCGGCCTTAGCGGCCGGGCAGCCAGTTTTATTATCCTTGGCGATACCGATAACGATGGCGATGCGGATGCCCTGGTGGTGGTTTATAATACCGCCGACAGCAGCGCAGCTGATACAACAACACTCTATTTAAATGATGGCGCCGGCCATTTCAGCCAAGTCCAGCAAATATTCGATAATGGCAATAATGTCAATATTTCGGCGCTCTTCAGCGATATAGACCACGATGGCTTTTTGGATATTTTTTTCGCTAACCACTATGGCAGTTATGGGCGCATTGATACGGCGCAAGCTGATAAATTATTTTATAACCTGGGAAACAACACCTTTAATGATGCCACAAGCGCTCTTAAAATGCGCCTAAACGGCTTTAGCGCTCAAAAAATGGCTTCTGGGCTAAACCCCAAGCCCTCCTGGGGCGCCAGCGCCTGCGATCTTAATGACGACGGCTATGAAGAAATTCTGGTTAGCGCTTACGGCCGGCAATATAACGATCTCTGGCTTAACAAGATGGCAGAAAACGAGACTTTTAGCCACGACGGCATAAATAACGGCGTAGCCGCCGATGCCAATACCGATTATTCCGATAACCTTTTTTATATTTGCTATTGCTCGGCTCATAGTGAGGAAGAGGTCTGCGCCGCCGCTAAATCTGTAAACCCGGCTTATTGTGCTGGTGCAACCGACAACTGGTCACCAGGTTTTGATGACCAGGGCTTTCGCCTCGGAGGCAACAGTTCCAACTTTCTCTGCGGTGATTTGGACGGCGACGGCGATATAGACCTGGTATCGCTGGAACTGCGCCATGAACACATCGGTAAATCCTCCGATGCCACAGAAATTCTCTTCAATGACGGCCCCGGTAAACCCTTCCGCCGCCCTGGTAATGAAGTGACCGGCCTCACCCGCGAGCACCCCGGGGACGACTATTTTAACGAGGGCGATTTAGCCGGCGCCCTGGCCGATTTTGACGGCGATGGGCGGCTGGATATTTTGGTAGCAAGTTCCGATTATCCGGGCACCTTCTCTTTGCTCTGGCAACAGCAAAAAGACGGCACTTTTAAAGAAGTGGCCAAAGAAGCCGGCCTCAAACTGGCCCGGGCCCATGGTGTGGGGCTAATAGATTACGATCTCGATGGCGATTATGATGTTATCATGGGTACTTCACTCATGCGCTGGAGCAAAGACGATGAGCCGCCGGCTACCGATAAAGAGTACCTGCATATTTTTAGAAACGATACGCAAAAAGGCAAAACCATCCGCCTCAGGCTAAAAGGCAGCGGGCAAGGCAACAGCAATGCCGATGGGCTGGGAGCCAAAGTCACTGTTAAAACAGCCAGCAAAAGCATTGTGCGCTATAAAGAGGGCCCTTACGGCCTAACCGGCATCCAAAATGATGCCACCATGATTATCGGCCTGGGGGAAAAAGAGACACCTAAAGAAATAACCGTCAGATGGCCAGGTAAAGATAATAAGGAAATAGTTTATAAAATCGGTAAATTAAGCGGTGGCCTATATATATTGCATGAAAACGGCACCATAGAAGAAAAGCCGTAAGTTAGTAGCAGCGGAGAAAGTACTCGAGGGAAAAATGAGCGAAAAACCTACGCTGGGCACCTTTTTGGGCGTTTTTACTCCCACTATTCTCACCATTTTGGGCGTTATCCTCTATATGCGCATCGGTTGGATTTTAGGCCATGTCGGCCTCTCCACCATGCTTTTTATTGTGCTGATAGCCAACTCCATCACTCTCATTACTTCGCTCAGTTTTTCTTCCATCTCCACCAACGGACGCATCGGCGGCGGCGGGGCTTATTACATCATCTCGCGCAGCATGGGGCTCGAAATAGGCGGGGCTATCGGCCTGCCGCTTTTTTTATCACAAACTTTTTCCGTCACCCTTTACTGCTTTGGTCTCGCCGAATCTTTTAAGCCTTATCTTCCTGAAATTCCTCTGCAATTAATAGCTATAGCTCTAATTTTGATTGTCGGCGTTATTGCCTATTTGGGCGCCGATTTTGCCTTAAAGACTCAATTGCCCGTTATGGCTATGGTGGCTATTTCCATCATCATGCTGGCCATTGGAGTTATCTTCGCTCCCCAAGTCACTGCCGGCACCAGTGAGGCCGCCACACCGATAAAAGAGCTAAAATTCTGGCATGCCTTTTCCATTTTTTTCCCCGCTGTTACCGGCATTATGGCTGGCCTGGGGCTCTCCGGCGATTTAAAAAATCCGCAAAAATCCATTCCTCTGGGGGCCATTGGCGCCTGCCTCACCGGCTTTGCCATTTATCTTTTGGTACCCGTGCTTTTATATTACGGCGCCGATAGTGCCACTTTGCGCACCAACCCCAATGTCTGGTCGGCTATTGCTCCGCTGGGTTCTATTTTTATCTTACCCGGCCTCTGGGGAGCCATTTTTTCTTCGGCCATCGGTTCTATTTTAATCGCCCCGCGCACACTGGAAGCCATGGGGCGCGATAAAATTCTGCCTTCATTTTTAAATAATATTCTGCGCTCCAAACGCGGCTCTTTATATGGCCTTTTATTCTCGCTGGCTATCGCTCTTAGCGCTGTTTTGCTGGGCGAACTCAATATGGTAGCCGAAGTAGTGAGTATGTTTTTCTTAACCGTTTACGGCACGGTTAATATAGCTTGTGTTTTGGAAATTCTCTCTAAAGACACCTCCTGGCGGCCCACACTAAAAGTGCCCTGGTTTATTAGCCTTTTGGGCGGCCTTGCCTGTTTTGGCACCATGTTTTTAATAAACCCTCTGGTGAGCATTATTGCTATTACCATCGAAATAGTCCTCTATATCCTTTATGTGCGCAGCGAGCGCCAGGCCGGCTGGGGTGATGCCCGGCGCGGTATTTTGGAAGCCGGGATTCGCTGGGCGCTTATTCGCCTAAATAGCCGGCCGGATAGCCCGCGCAATTTCCGCCCGCATATTTTACTCTTTATCGACGATATAGCCGGGCGCCTCTCTCTCGTTCATCTTGCCAGCTCTTTTAGCCAGGAGCGGGGCATAGTCACCGCTGCCAAGTTGGTGGAAGGCAGTTTAATTAATAACCGCGACAAAGTAGAAAGCGAATTAAAGCAATTTAAGGAAAATCTGGCTAACGCCCATGAAGTAATTTTCCCCGAAGTAATTGCCGTAAATGACATTTTACGCGGCATGGTGGCAGTAACTCAGGCCAACGGTCTGGCCGGCGTGCAATCTAATACCGTCATGGTGGGCTGGCCGCAAAATCATGAGCGACGGGTAGCTTTTTTTGGCCTGATGCGCGAGCTGGAGCTTTTAAAACGCTCATTTATCATTGCCAAATTGAGTGATGGCGAGCTCCTAAGCCATGAGCCTAATCACCAGATAATTATCCATGTCTGGTGGGGCGGCCGCGAGCAAAATAGCGAACTGATGCTCCTTTTGGCTCATCTTTTGACCCAAAATCCCGCTTGGCGTAATGCCAAAATTGTGGTCAATACCATTACCAATAATGCGCTCTCACAAAATACTACCATCCGCTTTTTGCGCCAGCTCTTGGAAGAGACGCGCATCGAAGCCCAAATCAATGTTATTGTGCGCCAAGGAGAAGATTCCGTTCAGGACATTATTCACCGCGAGAGTGCCGCGGCCGATATTGTCTTTATGGGTCTTGCCATGGTGGAGCCGGGCCAGGAAGACAGTTATGCCGCCCGCCTGGAAGAATTAGCCGGGCAATTAAAAGCTGTTGTTTTTGTTAAAAATTCTTGTATGAGAGTGGGAGAACTGCTCACCACATCGGAATTTTCCTCTACTTGATATGGCTGATAAAACTTATGAAATATTGGCTCCAGCCGGCGGGCGAGCCACTCTTAGTGCTGCTCTTAGCGGCGGGGCTGATGCCGTCTATTTTGGCTTAAAGGAATTTAACGCCAGACTGCGCGCCGATAATTTTACTCTGGACGAACTGGCCGATCTTATGGCTGAGCTCCATCAATATGGCCGCCGGGGCTATTTGACCTTAAATACTCTGCTTTTTGATGATGAATTAAAGCACCTGGCTGCTATTATGCCGAAAATTGCCCGGAGTGCCGTCGATGCTCTCATTGTCACCGATTTGGGACTTATAAGCTTTTTAAGGCACGAATATCCCGAACTCACGCTCCATGCCTCCACGCAAATGACAACCACCACGGCTACCGGCTGCGCTTATCTCGAAAATTTAGGAATAAAGAGGGCTATCCTGGCTCGTGAGCTCACACTGGCCGAGATTGCCAATATCCATAAAGAGAGCCCTCTTGAGCTTGAGGCCTTTGTCCACGGCGCCCAGTGCATAAGCTATAGCGGCCAGTGCCAAATGAGCCAGTTTCTTTGCGGAAGAAGCGCAAATCGCGGCCTCTGCGCCCAGCCTTGCCGCGCGGCTTACAGCTTTAACCAGGGCGGCCCGGAGAAAAAGCGCCCTTACCTCTTAAGCCCCCACGATTTGGAAGCCCTAAAGCTCCTGCCCGAGATGCTAAAAGCCGGCGTCTCTTCTTTTAAAATAGAGGGCCGCCTCAAAAGCCCGGCTTATGTCTATATGGTAACAAGCACCTATGTCAGGGCTCTTAAGGCCGCCCTGGGCAGCGCCCCGCCAATTACCGATGAAGATGCGGAGGCGCTGAAATTTGTCTATAACCGCGCCCCCGGCCCCGGCTATTTAAAGGGGGTAAATCATGCGGCACTGGTTAGCGGCACTATCAGCTCTTTTCAAGGACTTACCATCGGAGAGCTTTTGGGTATAGAACCGCACGCCCTCTATGTAGCGGCAAAAGCCGGGGCCCAAAACAGCCGCCTTTATAAGCTTAAAGCCGGCGACGGCCTGGCTATCGGCTGCCCCGGGGGCGCGGTGAATTATGATGAATGGGCCCAGGGCGGCCGCCTCTATAATATGGAATCCTGCCACTATAAAGGCATAGAGGCGCTAAAGCTCACTATCGGCCCGGATCGGCTTAATCCGGCCAAATTCAAAACCGGGCTTGTCGTTTATAAAAATTATGACAATGATTTGGCTAAAGAGCTGGAAAAAGCCCTAAAACGGCGGCCGCAAATTTTTAGCCCATATATTTTAGCAGTGAGCCTCATTGTGGATGGTCTTAAGGCCGGCTTAAACTGGCAGCTAGCCGGCGCAGACGGCCGGCCTTTAGCCGATTTTAAGCAAGATCTCTCAGAGGCTATAGACCCCAATAGCGCCGTTAGTGCCGAAATTCTGGCCAAATATCTGGGCCGCCTGGGCGAGACGCTCTTTCGGCTGGGCCCGGTAACTCTTAGCCAGGGCGGCCGGGCGGTCGCTGCCCTGCCGCTGGCTCTTCCTCCCAGCAAGCTAAATAATTTGCGCCGGGAGGCCAGCGCCTATTTTGCCCCCTTCTGCCGCCAAATTCCCCAAAATCAGGCGGCCAAAGAGTTTTCCTGGCCGGCTATGGAGCTAATAGCACCGCCGCCCACGAGCCTCTCCGTGCTGCTACGCACCGGCGAACAAGTGAAAACTCTTTTGGCCGCGCCGGTAGTAAGTAAGCTGGATATTATTTATTTGGACTTATTAGGCCGGGAATTAGCCGATCTATTGCCGCTCATAAAGGCGGCCGGCCGCCACTTTGGGCTGGCACTCCCATATATAGAGCTGCCGGGCGATACTCTTTTTGAGGAAATCCTCTCCTATAGGCCGCCGGCTCTTTTGGTGCGCACTTTGGGCGAGATCCAAAAGCTCAAAGATTATCCCGGCCTGCTAATTGGTGACAGCTCACTGAATGCTACTAACAGCCCGGCAGCGGCGCATCTTTTGGCGGCCGGCCTCAGCCGCTATACACCCGGCTGGGAGCTTTTAGACTCCGGCGTGGCCCTCCCGGGCGAGCGGAGCTCCCGGCTCGAGCAGCTTATTTATACGCACCGGCCGCTAATGGTTACCCGCCACTGCCTACTGGCCGCCGGGAGCGGCCGCGAGAATTGCCAAACTTGCCCCAATAAAGAGCCAAACCGGGCGCCCTTCAAGCTATGGCCGGCTGATAAAAAGCCGCCCATGCTCGTAAAAACCATTTGCGGGAAATATAGCGTCATCTACAGCCCAAAAGCGGAAACTTTTGCCAAGAGGCCCGGCCCCGGCTTTTATCGCCTAGAGTTTTTACAGGAAAGCGGAGCGGAATTACTGCAAGTTATAGATAATTATCTAAAAATGTAGCGGCCGGGATTTTATGCCCCGGCGGCTTATTTTCATTCCCCAGTAGCATCATTCACGACAAAAATGTCATAGTATTCGCAGTCTCTAGGCCACTCAATTTTAGCTACTACCCGTAAATATTCAAAAATTTTGCCTGGCACAAAAATTGCATTAGATTAGCCGGGCTGAAGATGTTTATATTTGCCCAAAGTTTTTTAGAACTAAGCTAGGTGTTAATTTTCGGCAATTAGGAGCCGAGTAAAAATAAGGAGATCATAATGAAAAGAATCTGCTCATATACCTTACTCAGCGCGCTTACAGCCCTGACCTTCACTGCCTGTGAGCACATGCCCGATGACGAAGACTTACGCCAGGAATTTGGGCTTATCGGCTGCAAAGTTTCTGCCGGCAGTGATAGTAAAGGGATTGTCGTCTGTAGCGACGGTAGCCGTTTTGACGCGGCAAGCGACCATAACGGCAGCAGCTGTTCCTTCTCCGCAGGGAGCGACGGCAGCGGCACTATGGCCTGCTCCGGGAGCAAAAATTACAGCCTCAGCAATGGCTTTGAAAATATACCGGGCACCGAGTGCAAAGTATCACTCTATCGTGATAATAATAACAGAGAGCACGTAGAAATTGAGTGTCATCACAATGGTTATCATTGCAACAGCATTGAAGCCAAGAGCGGCCCCATCGCGGTCACCTGCGGCGATGCCGAAAATACCAAATATAGTTTCAACGATGGTAAAAACGGCCTTAGCGGCCACTGCCAGCTCTTTGCCAACGGTGATACTACCGGCAAAATACTCTGCAGCGACGGGGCGATTTTTGCCATGAACGGCGGCTATGACGGCCAGTGTTCCGGCGGCTACAGCGGGGCAAGTTGCAATGAATGCGCTCTTAAAGAGGGCGCAAGCGGCACCCTTAAAGACAGCGAGGGCAAGGAATATAAAACCGTTGTCATAAATTGCCAAACCTGGATGGCCGAAAACCTGGCCACCGCCACCGGCCGCGACGGCAGTGAGCTCAAATGCTATAAAAAGAACAAAAAATATAAAGAGCAATACGGCTGCCTTTACACTTGGTCTGATGCCCGCAAGGCCTGCCCTACCGGCTGGCACCTGCCGGCGAAAAAGGATTTTGACGATTTGCTAGCGGCTGCCGGTACCAATGCGGCCGATCGCTCCCAGAATTTACGGGCCGCCAGTTTTGATGGCAACGATAAACTCAAGTTTGCGGCGCTTCCCGGCGGCTACCATACATACATCTTCGATAAATACGAACATGTTGACGATATCGGCCTTTTCTGGTCAGGAACTGAGCAGATTAACGGCATTACCGACGCTTACGCCCTTTCGGTTCATCCTGCTTACGTAGAGCATGGTGATCCTGACGTGCACATGCCAGAAGAGGCAGTAGTTGTTAGTTTCGATAGACCCGACGGCATTTCGGTGCGCTGCATTAAAGACTAAACATAAATAAGCTTGCCCGCGCCTTTTCCTCCACCAGAGTAATAATTCCTATTTGCCTTTAAGCGGAGCCCCTCCCTCTATGGGGGAGGGGCGATTTTCATAAAAAACCATTAAGTTAGAGGGAGAGGTCCCAAAAATCTGGGCGAACTATTGGCGAAAAAAGGGGGAAAAGCTCTTATGAGCGCAGGTATTTATCTATTTCGGCCAGAGCTTCAATATTCTTGATATGGGAAAGAGAATCCATAAAGGCATCAACCATGTAATCGCGGATTTTATCCGCATCTTTTACTTCCAAATCATTAGCTAACTTGGCCACCAGGGCCTTTTCGGCATCGCTGATTTTTCTATCGGCCAAAACCACCATCCAGCAGCCTTCCAAAAGCATAATGCGCTCATCGGCACCTAAAACGGCTTTAGCACCGGCCACATCAAAATCTTTAGCTGCTAGGCTGGCAAAA
>JAEEGL016536271.1_pt1 | contig 26427 bp, 8 predicted proteins | sample 9134231 | NCBI WGS metagenome assembly JAEEGL01 (sample SAMN16246548, study PRJNA631951) | gut metagenome | biome: gut microbiome; feature: rumen; material: fiber-attached | host: Bos | place: Iran: Karaj | collected 2018-10
CCGTCTGTAAAAAACAGCGTCATGCCATCGAATGCTTTGTCTGCCAGCGCTAAAAGCGGCGTAAAATCCGTACCGCCATCGTAATCCAATCCATCGATATATTGCAGCAGTGCCGCACGATCATCAAATACGACAGGCGATTCAAGCACATTGCGGAAAACATGCAATTCATAATGCCCCGATTCCGGAATGCGTTCCAAAACCTGACGCGCCATTTGGATATCATCAGGTTTTCGGCTGCCCGAAGCATCCCAAATCAACCGCAGCCGCGACAAATCCTGCTGTGGTACATCCGCTGGCGCATCACCAGCGCGAAGGCTTATTGCAAAAAAAGTCTCATCCGTGTCTTTCTCATACCGTTCAACCGAAGTCACAATATCAGGCAGTTTAGGCATCGAAATCAGCAAATCGGATTCAGGCGTAATGTGGCGATCGACCTTTTCAAATACCCATGCAGCCTGCGCCTGCGCAAACTGCTCGTCTCCAAGTCCGCTCAACACCGGTTTGTCAAGCCCCGGGATATCGACGAGAATGCGAATTTTTCTTTCCAAAAGTTCCGATTTGACCATCGGCAGTAACAATGCGGTTGCGCCATTGGCACCGACCGTAAGCGGCATCGTGTATTGCACACGAACCTGGCGGTAGCCTTGCGGCATTATCGGATAAATCCGCGTTCTGAACCCATTTCCGCGCACAGCTTCAAGCAATCCGGGGTCAACCCCCTTCTTCACCTCTGCTTCGTAGGCTCTGAGCGCCACGATTCTGTCGACCACAGTCCCATCCACCATCTGATGATGAATATCCATGCTGTCCACATCAATCGCATAACCGCTCATCACCGCACCTTCCGGCAACGGGAGCTCAAGAGTGCCACTGAATACGCGGTTATTCGGATTGCGTATGGTCATTTCGGTCGTCACCTGGACATACATCCCCTGTACATGCGCATCGACATGATATTTTTCAATAAACGGCGCAACCTCTTCGGCTTTTAACTCTTTGACCGCAAATTGCGGCACCATCCGATTCGTTCTCAAATCGACATCAGCCACTTCCGCTGTCTGAACCGGATAATTCACTTTGTTCGCACATCCGCAGCAAGCCAAAGAAAGCGCCGCGCCAATCCAAAACACGCGTTGTATGTTGAAATACCTCAAGTTCATGACAGCCTCCGTTTATTCAATTGTGTGTTTGCGCGGCTATCTGCGATACGCCGCGCCTTATCTTTATTTTATCGTACCATCGGCTGTATTGTAAATCAAAGGCTTCACGATGATGGGATCGTGCGCATCGCCAATAGAACAGGATATATCGTCGGTATAGATACCTGTATTGGGCTGCAGATCGTTAATCTGTTCTGCAGCGATTGTTCCGCCAACACCACCATAATCCCATACGATTTCAGTCTGGCAGCTGTTTCGTATACATTCATCCTGGACGGGAGTGCCATCTGCGCCTTTTCCTATATTTTCATCAAAGGGGCTATCGTTATAGCCTTTACCCGTCATATTTTGTGTACCGTAGCCATGTGCACTTGCATAGAGTTCCATATCTCTGCCAATGTCGAATTTGCAAGCGGAAACATTGGAAAGATGGCTGGCATCAAAATCAGTGATTGGCTGATCGCTGTGGCACAACAGGATGTAGGGATATGCCCATCCGGGACGACCACCAGCGCCAAGACCGCCATTACCACCGCCGCCGCCTGCACCACCGCCGCCTGCAGAATAGGCTTGTGGTGTCGGTAGTGATGTCGTGGCATATGCCCATTTATCTAAGGCACCGTAACCTTTTCCGCCATTGGCACCAATCTGAGCCCGGCCGCCATTGCCATTGGTCACTGTGACGACTGACGAACGCTTGTTCCGGATGTTTAATATCGCATTGTCTGTATTATCGGGATGACTGCTAAAAATGATGCCTATTGCGGATCCACCGGTTCCACCAGCTTCACCGCCCTGGCCACCACAGCCGCCGGGCCCACCCGCTGCTGCACGAACATACTTGCCTATAGCTGCATTGTACATAGAAAATTCATATTCCACATTCCCCCCGGCACCGCCAGCACCAGGATCACCATACCATCCCTGGGCTTGTGATCGATCACTCGCAACATACAAACCATCACTTGGATGCATTGCAAATGTGAGCCTGATATCATCTTTCTTGCCGTTAGCACCAGGTTTTCCACCTTTACCTGGATTCCCCCATTGATCTTTTGCAGTCGCTGCGCAAAGGGCAAGGCCACCCGGATTATAGGAGCTAATGCCTGCACCAGGCTGACCAACGAGATCTGCGTAATCGTCAGTCCTCTCTATCCCACCCTGACGCAATGGCGCTCGACCGGGTCTTCCCTTACAGGTATCTCCTGTACATATACCCGATTGCGAAGAACCAATAACGACATACCCAGCCATTCCACCCACACTGAACGTTTGCGATTTTGGTGCTAAACCATAGCCACATTCATACGATTGCATAAACCAGGAATTCGTATCATATTCACTTTTTTGTCTTTCAGTTTCAGAAGCACAAGTCTTCCCTCGTGCAGTTTTATTATCATCATAGGAACATGCGTAATTATATGCATATTCATTGAACCAAACATTGCCATCAATCTCAACATATACAAATTCGCCATCTGTGCCATTGTTACTATTCTTCTTCCTGGCACTATCCGTATCGAAACTATAACCATTGATTCCCTTAACCGACAATGTCGTATTATCAAGCGTAAGCATACGCGAACTCTGGGAACTGTTAATACCGATAAAAGTGATACCATTGGCGAATTCATAGCCAGAAGTGACATTTTCATCAGGCTCCATCTCGAGATCGAGATTGCTCAGACGCAAAGACATGGGCGATATCGTTCCTTCTTTTGAAGGACTAATCATCGAATAAATAGATGTATTCGATTCGGGCGTAACGATCCACTTGAGTGTACTTGTCCCATTTTTTTGCCAGTAATCACATCCAGTCGGCAGCATACAGGTTTCATTGGTATAACGCGCAAATCCACCATAAATACGAATCACTTCATCGGGGCGGTTTTGCTCGGCTCCTGTAGCAATTGTATATTCTTTTTCATGTGTAACGATATTCTCTGTTTCTTTTTCGTAACTGAACAGATAATCGTTTACATTAAATGCGGTGGATTTCTGTTTTTGTGATACCAGATAATGATGCAGGCCGTATGCACTGATAATATGGCCATTGGAAATGCCATCGGCATCATCTAGTCCCGAGGCATCGGGGGTCGCAAACCGCTGGGTTTCGGTGATTTCGCCGTAATTGGGCAACGTAATCGGCGAAGGATAGGGATGATCTGCGTCCTTGTATGACATCTTGATCGAGTATGTATTATTCTCCATAAGAATATCATGATAGAAGCCGTTGCTGTCTCTTGCCTCTTCAATTGCATGGTTTAGCGTTGAACAAGGCAAAACGCGGTTTGTATTATAGCTGCATGCACGACCATCATCATTGCTGGCCTGACCATCACCCTGACCCGATTTCGCAACGAATCGCGCATGAACCATATCGTAATCCGCGCCATCGCAATTGGAATCGACGCCATCGCCATAATAATCGTATTCTCTTGGCTCATATAATGGCTTGCACATCTGCGTGAGATCTGAAGCCGCCTGAAGCATGCCGATTTTACATAGATTGAGGGAACCATCTGTATTTAACGGCAAACTGTATCCTGCTGAAGTCTGATAGACAGAATAATCCCTGATATCTGAAACGCCATCTTTGATGCGCTCCCAGGGTAACCCAGCATTTGTTATCAAACAGGGCACCCATGCATCTTCATCGATTTTACCGTCGCAGTCATTATCGAAACCATCAAAATAGGGCTTACCATCCTTGATGCCGTCCAAACCGCCATTGTCTGTATCGCTCTCGCATTTGAGCACCCAATTCTCTTCATCATTCTGGGCGCAAATCACAACGGCATCGGGATTGCAAACTTCATTATCCGCATTGCGCAAACTGCATGTTTCACCGCCCACAAAAGCTTCGTTAGTCACTGGATCGATATATTTGCTGGATTCGTTATAACCATCCGGAGACGCATCACAGATGGTGTTAAATCTAAAGGTTTCATCGCTATTTTTAATTGCAGCGCACTCATCTTCATGTGCTGCGCAATAGCGAGTACATGATGGATACGTTGTGGCAGGTGACGAGAATAATATGCTGGAACCATCGTTATCTGTGCCATCACAAACGTCATCAGCGCCCGGATGTATCTGTGGATCGCTGTCGTTGGCATCGTACTTCATCACATCGGCCAGATCATCTTTCTTCGAGAATTCGATGTATCCATCCTGCGATGACGTGGTTTGCCACGAGGCATCAGCCGTATAACAAAGATCCGGTACATTTGCGCAGCAAACCAGGGTATTCTGGCTGCTCAGAATCACACGCCCATTCGCAGCGCTCGAACTGTTGTTTAGTGACGCATAGCCATCTGCATCCGCATCTGCAACCAATACTTTTCCCGCATTTGGCGATATTTCGAAGTACTCCGGATCGAGCACGATGCTGACATTACCATCATCATCGCTGCTTTGTGCAGCACTGGAAAGCAGTCGGGTATTGCATTTGGCATTTTGGTTGCAATCGCCATAACCAAAAGCACAACGCGTGCTGCAGGTAAAGGATTCAAGCGTCGTATCGTTAGTGGCGTGCGTGCGCCAGTCTGGGGCCAATGTCGTATCCGATGTCTGGATACATTCAACAACCGCATTACCGCTCGGTGTTGGACATGTATCGCCGCAGGAACCACAATTTTCGGGTGTACCAATCACTTCAAAGCGATCGATTATCCCATTGCAATTCCAATCGGTAGCTTCTTTCGCATAAGTCTGGCAAGCGGCTGTATCGTTATCGAGCGATTTGCCATACCAGGCCTTGTCGTTCGCATCGTCGCAATCGATACCAGTTTTGCTGCATTTGCCATAGCCCGCGCCATCGCCATCGCGATCGAGACAGGCGCCGCAGGTGCCGGTATTCGGCAGACAAAGGCTTTGGGTTTCGGCGCCAACCTTTGCATTGCCGCACGAAAACATCAACGGACAGCTATTTTCTTTGGTCGCATCGCAAGGCTCCAGGCACATGCCATCGTAAAAGACGCCGCCTGCAGTCTTGCACGAAGCCTCATCATTCGAGCACAATGCCGCATTAAACGGGTAGTATTTCGCGGTATTCTCGGTGATAAGCGGACGGCACAAATTCACATAGCCCGCTTTTTCAAGCTTTTTCTCGTCAAGTTCTGTCGCAAACGGCAGTGTTTTATCGGCGGGATAGACGGGATCTCCTGCCAAAGCCAGCATGCAGCTCCATCCAGATGGACAAGTGCTGTCGGCATCCGTACATGGCGTCGAGCAAATACCGATTCGCTGTCCCTCACTGGCCTGTGAATGACCATGAGATGCATTGTAATTCGACACATTGATGCGGCTGTCGAGCACAGATACAGGGATATTCAGGTTATCGGATGTACCGTAAGTTACGCCTTTGTATGAAAATATCGTCGAAGGCTGAATCTCAAAGATACAACTGCTGCCGCTGCCGCATTCGCTGCTGGCACGGCACAGCGACCACAAAAGCGATTTCGGGCGGCATTCGTCCTGATAACAGACCATGTTGTCACCACAGCCGCTTTCGCACGATTTCTCTTCGATTCTTTTACATTCGCCGGCCACACAGTCAAAATCGGGATCGCAGTCTTCTTTGTTCTGGCATTTCTTTGTGGTTTCGATTTTTTCACTGCCTGTCGCAAAGCATTGGCCGTCATTTCTGCAAAACATGCAGGCGCCGTCCATACAGATTTCGCCATCAGGACACGGATTGGCGCATAAACGCTGGTCGTAGCAAGTATTATTGTGGCATATTTCGAACGAAGGATCGCAATTGCACTCGCCGCCATCCTGTCTTTTCTCGCAATGATCGACGACACAAACTTCGTCCGACTTGCAATCACAATCCTGCGTGGTTTGATTCTTATTTTTCGACGAATCATCGCCGCAGCCAGCAACGATCAGCAAGCACGCCAACAGCCACAGGCGTTTATCTGCTGCGTATTTTCCCGCATTTGCATATTTCATATTACTCTCCTCAATTCATCCAAATTTGCCGCATCCATGCGGACACAAGGCGCGCAGATATTATAAAAATGATGCAGTTTTTTCAATACTATGTATATATTTATGGCACGCCTTAATACGTGCGGATCGCGCGTCTCTACGGCTCGCAGGCGCTCCTATGCTGTAAAAAAATAAAACGCGGCGTATCCCGCAGGGATAGCCGCGTTGGCGAGCTGTAGAGACGTTCCGTGGAACGTCTCAAAGCGAGCCCCCTCAAACATCATTTGGCCATATCGATAACCTCAGAACCGTTATAAACAATCGGTTTGACGATGATAGCGGTACCATTTTTGGCGCGGCACGAAATCACATCGGGCTGCTCATTTTGCGGCTGGATATTATCGATTGTATTATCGCGAACAACACCGCCAGCACCGCCAATATCCCATGGGTTATGATCACCATTGTTCGTCTGACATGCTTTTCGAGTACAATTATCTTCCGATAGCGTTGCGGCATCGGCCCCTCTGCCGCTGTTTTCATCGTATGCGACATCGTCGAAGCCCTTTCCGGCCAAATTTTGTGCGCCATAGCCTTTGACACCCGCACTATCAATCATATCGTCACCGATATTGAACATGCAGTCCGAAACGTGATCGAGGGCATCATGATGAAAGTCGCCGAGCCCGGTTTCACTGTTACTTTTGCACAGCAAAACGTATGGATAAGCCCATCCGGGACGACCACCAGCACCGACGCCGCCGGCACCGCCACCGCCACCAGCACCGCCACCTGCTGCGCCAGCACAAAATACATCTTTGCTGCCATCTTCCCACGAGAACGCCCATTTGTCGTTCGCACCATGGCCTTTACCCCCATTGGCACCGATTTGCGCGTTACCACCATCACCATTGGTGACGGTGACGAGGGCCGTAGATGTATCTTTATCTATAATCGACAGGACGGTTTCATTGGCATTATCGGGCGAACTGCTCAATACAATGCCAAGTGCAGACCCGCCAGTACCACCGGCCTCGCCGCCCTGGCCACCGCACCCTCCGGGAGCGCCAGAAGCTGAACGAACATAGCCATTCCACCAATCGGCAAAAGCACGGTCAATGCTGCCGCCACCACCGCCGCCGCCCGGGTTGCCATACCATCCGCGCGCCTGAGTGCGATCGCTTGCGACATACAGGCCGTTGTTTTCATCCATCACAAAAGACATTTTGATATCGTCCTTGCTGCCATTTTTGCCAGGCGCCCCCCCCTTTCCGGCTCCCCCCCACTCATCTTTGGTTGTTCTCCTGCAATCACTATCACAGCTTTCATTGGATGTTCCATGTGCTTTAGGCGCAGCACCGATCACATTTCCGTAGTCCGTGCGCTGTTTCCATGTGTTGGTTTCGGGATCCAGATACCAGGGCGCAACGCCGGGTTTTCCATGTCGTGTATTCCCGAGTGTTCCACGTTTAACTGTAGCGTCTTGATACCCGCCCATGCCGCCAAAACTCTGGGTTTGTGCACCCGCTACAAGGCCATAGCCACACTGTTGATTCGGTATAGGTTGTTTTTCCTTATCATCAAATATCCAGCCGCCACCACTTCTATCTTTGGTCAAACCAAATGCTCGCGCATAATAGATGCGGTTCTCATTATACGTTGCCACTTGTTCATTTAGTAAATAGTAATTTTTGGTATTAAAATCGCAATCACCAGACTGCGTTCCATTATGTTTATTTTTATTCTTATTATCTGGCGAACAAGCCCTCCAAAGATTGGTTTCACTATACCATCCCATATTATAGTAGGCTCCGTTTGCGCCATTGCCGGATGTATTTTTCTGACGCGCAGTATCACCTGCAAACGTATAACCTGCAATGCCTTTGACATCGATCGTTGTATTCTGCAGCGTGAGTCTGCGGGAACTGCGGGAGCCATTGATGCCGACAAAAGTCACACCGTCCGCCTGGATATAGGCGAGTTTGGCGGCAGATGGCTGCATCACGAGATCGAGGTTGGACAAGCGCAGTGACATCGGTTGCAATGTGCCGAGATTTGAAGGTCCAACCATCGAATACATTTTGGTGTAACCAACGGCGTTATTATTATAATCATAGATCAATTCCGGCGTGACGCTCCAGGTAATCTTCGTCTTACTCTCTTTCTGCCAGTAATCGACGCCTGTCGGCTGATAGTTTTCATCAAGCTTATTACGCACAAAACCACCATAGATACGGATGATTTCATCGGGCCGGTTACGTTCCGTTCCTCCGTCAACAGAATATATCAAATCATGCGTTGTTTGATTATCATCTACATCATCATAGCTAAAGAGATAATCGTTGGCTTTGAAATTCGGGTTTCTGCGCTTTTGAGCGACCAGATAATTGTGCAGTCCATAAGCACTGATGAAATGAACTTCTGCGAGTTTATTCTCATCCTTATTTTCAAAATGATAGATGACATCACCTTCAGTACTCGAATTGACAACATTGCCAAAGGCACACACCTCACACATTCTGCTGGTTCCGTCTACTTTGCATGGGCGTTTTTCTGATTCGCAAATCATATTTGTATTCCAGCGTTCATTCGCCGAATCCCAAACAGAATAGCATGGAGCGCCATTATTCGCAAAGCAGGATTTTTCGTAATCCGATGCCAGCCCAAACATTTGAGGCGCTTTGATGCTGCCATAATTGGGCAATGTAATCGGTGAAGGATAGGGATGAACCGCATCCTTATAGGCCATCGCGATTTCGAGTGTTCCCGATTGCAGAAGAATATCCTGATAGAAACCATTTTCGTCCAGAGCTTTTGAAATGGCACCGTTAATCGTCGAACAGGGAGAAACATTCCTGCCAGCATCTATATATTTACAGGACTGTTCATCGTCATTGCCAGCCTGTGCCATACCTTGTGAAGCCGGTGCGACAAATACTGCATGCATATAGTCATAATCAGCACCGTCGCAGTTCGAATCCACGCCATCGCCAAAATAATCATAGGCCCGTGGCTCGTAGATCGGCCTGCAAACGTGCTGATACTCATAAGTATTATCCGGATTTTGTATTCTATTGTTATTGCTCTGAAGTATGCCCAGACGGCACAAATTGATAGAACCGTCTGCATTACGGGGCAGCTGATATTTGTTGGAATTCAGATAAGCGATAAAATCACCTTTACGAGTAATGCCTTCTTTCAGGGATTCCCATGACAAGCCTGCATTTGTTATCACACACGGAATCCATCCATCTTCGTCGACTTTGCCATTGCAGTTGTCATCTAACCTATCAAAGAAAGGCTCGTTATCTTTAATACCGTCGATTTTACCATCGCCATCATCGCCATCGCATTTGAGTGCCCAGGCATTGTCGTTCTCATCTTGAATGCATTTCACAACGGCTTTATCATTGCACACTTCAGCGCTCTCGTTGCGAAGGCTGCATATTTCGGCAAAGCCATATTCCTTTAAAGAAACATCCCCGGTATCCACCCATTTATTGGTTTCATCGAATCCATCCGGTGATGCGTCGCATATTGCATTAAATCTGAAGGTTCCATCTTCATTCTTGATTGCAGCACATTCTTCTTCGTGATCTGCACAATAACCTGCACATGAAGGATATGTTGCGGCCGGTGACGAGAACAGCACGCCCGAACCATCGTTGTCTGCACCATCGCAGATATCAGCAACGCCCGGATGAATCTGATCATCACTGTCATTGGCATCATACAGCATCACATCCGACAGAGCATCGCTGTTGGAGAATTCAATATAGCCATCCTGTGGTGACGTCGTTTTCCACCAGACATCGGCAGTATAACAAAGATCCGGCGCAGCCGCACAACAGATCATGGTGTTCGGGCTGCTCAGCATCAGCTGACCACTCTGGGCGCTCAGACTGTTATCCATCGCTGCATAGCCGTCCCCATCCGCATCCTTAACCAAAACTTTTCCCGCATTTGCCGAAACTGAGAAATAAGCCGGATTCAGAACGGCAACTGCAGCACCGCTTTCGGCGATGCCTTTGGCGGCGTCATCGAGCAGTCGCGTATTGCATTTGGCATTTTGGTTGCAATCGCCAAATCCAAAAGCGCAGCTCGTTCGGCAAACAAAGGTCTCGGGGGTTGTTTCGGCTGTCGCACGATTGCGCCAATCCGGGTCCAGAACGTTTTCGCTGGTCTGGAAACATTCGACGACCGCATTGCCATCTGCTTTGGGACAGGTATTTCCACATGATGCGCAATTTTCGGGTGTGCCAATCACTTCGAAACGATCGATAAGGCCATTGCAGTTCAAATCGGTAGCGCCGTCGGCATAAAGCTGACAGGAGGCTGCATCGTTGCCCAGCGATTTGCCATACCAGGCCTTGTCGTTCGCATCGTCGCAATCAATACCGGATTTGCTGCATTTGCCATAGCCAGCGCCATCGCCGTCGCGATCGAGACAGGCACCGCAGGTGCCAGTATTTGGTAAGCAAAGGCTTTGGGTTTCGGCTCCAACCTTTGCATTGCCGCACGAAAACATCAACGGACAGCTATTTTCTTTGGTCGCATCGCAAGGCTCAAGGCACATACCTTCGTAAAAAACGCCGCCGGCAGTCTTGCACGAAGCTTCATTATTCGAGCAAAGAGCCGCATTGAATGGATAGTATTTCGAGGTATTCTCGGTAATAAGCGGTCGGCACAGATTCACATAGCCAGCTTTTTCAAGGCTTTTTGCATCAAGCTCAGTCGCAAACGGCAGTGTTTTATCGGCAGGATAGACGGAATCTCCGGTCAAAGCCAGCATGCAGCTCCATCCCGATGGACAAGTGCTATCAGAATTCGTGCATGGCGTCGAGCAAATGCCGATTCGCGCGCCTTCGCCAGCCTCCGAACCTGGATGATAAGCATTGTAAGTCGCCACGTTGATGCGACTGTCGATCACAGAAACAGGGATATTCAGATTATCGGATGTACCATAGGTTATGCCTTTGTAGGACATCACCGTCGATGGCTGGAGCTCAAAGATACAACTGCTGCCGCTGCCGCATTCGCTGCTGGCACGGCACAGCGACCACAACAGCGACTTTGGACGGCATTCGTTCTGATAACAGACCATGTTGTCACCACAGCCATTCGCGCACGATTTGACTTCGATCTTTTTGCATTCCCCGGCCACACAGTCATAATCGGCATCACAGTCTTCTTTCTTTTCACACCCTTTAGCTGTGTAGATGCTTTCGCTGCCCGTTGCAAAACACTGGTCGTCATCTCTGCAAAACATGCAGGCACCATCCATGCAGATTTCGTCCTCAGGGCATGGATTGGCGCATAAACGCTGGTCGTAACACACCTTGTCGTAACACTTTTCAAACGAAGGATCGCAATTGCACTCACCACCATCCGGCTTTTTCTCGCAGTGATCGACGACACAAACTTCATCCGACTTGCAATTGCAGTTCTGATCCGTCGGCTCCGCAGTCTTTCTCGACGAATCATCACCGCAGCCAGCAACGATCAGCAAACACGCCAACAGCCACAGGCGCTTATCTGCTACAGTTCTCCCCGCATTTTCATATTTCATATTACTCTCCTTATCATCGCCCAACTTCGTCAGTGTCACAATGGGCACAAATTCACCTAATTATATAAAAGATGTATTTTTATCAATACCGTATATTATTTGGCTCGCCTTGAGAAGTGCCAATTGCGTGTCTCTACGGCTCGCGGCGATCCTATGCTGTAAAAATAAAACGCGGCGTATCCCGCAGGGATAGCCGCGTTGGCGAGCTGTAGAGACGTTCCGTGGAACGTCTCAAAGCGAGCAACAGAGACGTGGCGTGACACGTCTCTACAAATACAATCAGGAACTACAAAATCATTCTTCCCGAATCGCCTTGATGATCATGGGGGTATCCTTATCGATACGGCATGTCAAATCCACTTCCATTGCCTCGGCAGAAATCGAAACTGCCTGGCCACCGGCACCGCCAGGTGTTTTATAGGCCTTGGTGCCACCGCAGTTCGAACCGGTGTAGTCACCCGTCCCTATTGCGGGCTCGGCGCTTTGACTGCCGGTTTTTTTGTTTATGTCAGTCACTGACGTAACGATGTCGAGAAAGTTTTTTCCTCTGGTTTCCTGAACGCCGTTTGTGCCGACTTCGTCGACGAGCGCCTGGGGCACCTCGTAGCCACAGTGCGCCAGCGTTCTGGGCTGGCTATCGAAACATTCCGGATCGTCCAGATGATCCGGGTCGCAGCCTTTGGTGATATCGTCGTGTTTGCATGTAAAGACGAATGGATAGGTCCATCCGGCCCGACCGCCGCCGCCGTCACCGCCAGCCCCGCCGCCGCCGCCGGCACCACCGCCGCCGGCACCATAGTAATCTTCCTTACTATTATAGGCACCGCCTTTACCACCGTTTGCGCCGGCACCACCAGCCTGGGGCTTTCCGCCGTCGCCATTTTCTGTCGTAATTTTGGTATTGTCATCCATCAAAATGCGCGTCGATCCCGGGACTGTGGATGTTGAGCGCACCGCGATGCCGATGGCACTGCCGCCGGTACCGCCTGCCTGGCCGCCCTGGCCGCCACAACCGCCGTTACCACCACCACCGCCGTATGCGAGGGGTACAGCAATTGCATAAACCGCGCCACCACCGCCACCAGCGCCAATCTCGCCGTAGTATCCCTTGGCCTGACTGCGGTCACTCTTGACATACAGTGAATAGGGCAAATTCATCGTATCGACCACAAATTCCATCGTGGTCAGGCTCGAATCGCCATTCTTGCCGGGCGCACCACCTTGACCATTCTTCCCTTGTGCAGAGTGGTAGGCAGTTTTTTCCCAAATTTTCGGACAACTATTAAATAAACCTTGAGGCTGAGGATCGTAATAATAACCGCCTGCGCCACCATTGGCAACTCCCGTTCCCGGGCGGCCAGCTTTACCTTGATACACTTGACCATTGTTCACCAACACGTTCGCTCCCGTTACATATCCACCACATCCGCCTGTACCTGTAGTTATATCTTCCCATAAATAAGTATTGAGACCTACAGTACATCTAGAGCGACGCCAGTAACATGGCATCCCATCATTATAAAAATAAGGATAATCATTATATGGGTAGTTGGGATCGGTAGAATTATAACAAGTAGTAGAAGAGCACTCTTTCGCATTATAACCATCTCCGGCAGATAGGTTATTGGGTGCTGGGAATTCATTGTCTCCAAAACTATAGCCAGCTGGGGCTTTTACCGTGAGTTGTACATTGTTCAGATTGATGAGTTTGGCACCGACCATGGCATGGATGCCGATAAAGGTGGCACCGTCGGCCAGCGTGCGCGGAAGTGCCTGGCTGGGCGCAACCTTGATATCCAGAGAATCCAGTTTGAGCAGGAATGGGTTTAACGAAGAAGGCTGCATAAAGGCGTAAATTTGTGGGGGATTTTCTTCTGGAATGGCTGGATCCCATTCGATTTTCGTATTCGCCTTCTCTTTCTGCAACCACACATCGTTTTCTGCAGGCAATTGGATGGAATCCGCTTTTCCCCTTTCAAAACCGCCATAAATACGGATGATCTCCTGTGGTTGCGGTTGTTCAGAATTATTGGCCGCTGGAGCATAACTGTACTCTTCTGTGGCGACGCCATCGACGATTTTCTCCTCTTTGTTTCGCGTCTCGTAGCTAAAATAATACGAATTGGGCGCAAAAGATGATTGATTGCGTTTGGCATCTACAAGCAGCGAATGCATTTTATAGGCACTGATGATATGACCGTCCATGAGATGATTTTCTTCCTCCGGCAGCCCTTCAGTTGGATAATAGCCGGGTTCGGGCGTTTCCATCTTTTTCTGCTGTGCCATCGTCGGGATCTTGAGGGCATATCCCGTATTTGGGTTATCTTCATCAATGTGAACGTCGTTTATTCTAAATAGAATTTCTGTATTATTTATATCTGTGCTCGAATTGCGCATCAGGATATCATTATAAAAGACGATATTATCATCTTCGTCCCTGTATGCGGCTTTTTCAATGGCAGTCGCCAGTGTCGCGCAAGGCGAGGCATGGTTCAGTGATGTATCAAAGAGGCATGTATGGGCATCATCTCCATCCAGTTCGCCCTGTTTGTTGGTGCTGACGAATACGGTATGATTGATATCATAATCGACACCGTCACAATTTGAATCGACGCCATCGCCATAAAAGTCGTATTCGCGGGGTTGATACAATGGCTTACAGACGGAGATATAGTTCGTCTCGCTGTCATCTCCAGTGACAGCTTTTCCCTGCAAAATACCCAAACGACAGAGATTGACCGAGTCATCCGCGTTAAGGTTAAGGGGAAGGGTATACCCGGTAGCGTTGGAATATGGCGTAAAAGCGCCGTCTACGCCATTTGCAATGTCTCCATATGGTGCATTTATATTAATGACACAGGGTAACCAGGCATCTTCATCGATCTTGCCATTGCAATTATCGTCCTTGCCATCAAAGTTGATGGCACCATTCACTATGCCGTCGGGTTTTCCATCCCCGCGGTCACCCATGCAACTCAGCGCCCAGCCTTCATCTGTATTATCGCAGGATACAGTTGCCTTATCATTACATACTTCACCGGTTTCGTGATGATAGATATTGCATGTATCTCCATGATGATAGGTATCGCCATTGATATTATCTATATAAGGATCGGGGTGATTCAGCCCATCGGGTGAAGCATCGCATACCGCATTGAATCTGTAGGTTCCGTCCGCGTTTTGGAAAGATTTGCACAGTTCCTCGTCTGCTGCACAATAGTTTCTACAGGATGGATGTGGGAGATCCGTTGTAGAAAACAAAATGGTTGAACCGTCGTTATCGATGCCATCACAGATATCATCGACACCTGGATGAATTTGATCGTCGTTGTCATTGGCGTCGTACCGCATCACATCGGCCAAATCTTCATTCTTGGTGAATTCGACAGATGTATCACTGGGCGACGTGGTTTGCCATTCGGCATTGGCGGTATAACAGAGATGTGGTGCCGCAGCGCAGCAAACGAGCGTATCCTTTGTGCTGAGCATGACGTGACCTTTGGCGACACTTTTATTGGTGTCCAAAACCGCATAGCCGTCTCCGTCTGCATCCTTAACCAGGACTTTTCCTGCATTGGCCGAAATGCTGAAATATTCGGGCTCGAGTGAGACAATTTTATCGCCGGATTCATCGGTTACGAGGGCTTCTTGCGAGAGCAGCCGTGTATTGCATTTGGCATTTTGGTTACAATCGCCGTAACCAAAGGCACAGCTGGTGCGGCAAACATAGTTAGCCGGTATGGTTTCGGCAGTTGCGTGATCACGCCAGTTGGGGGATATCGCGTTATCTCCCGTTTGAACACATTCGACGATGGCATTGCCTTCTGCTTTGGGGCAGGTGTTGCCGCATGATGCGCAATTATCGGTTGTACCGAGCACTTCAAATCGGTCGATGAGGCCATTGCAGTTCAAATCGGTAGCGCCGTCGGCATAAAGCTGGCAGAATGTTGCATCGTTAGGGAGCGTCCTTCCGTACCAGGCTTTATCATTGCTGTCGTCGCAGTCAATGCCAGGCTTTGCGCAGCGACCATAACCCGCGCCGTCGCCATCGCGATCGAGGCAGTCTCCGCATGTGCCACTATTTGGCATGCACAGAAACTTTGAATTACCGTCAACGTTCACGTCCTGGCACGAAAACAGAAGTGGACATTCGATACTATTGTCGCACGCAGCCAGGCACATGCCATCGTAAAAGACGCCGCCAGCGGCCACGCAATTTTGTTCGTCATTTGTGCACAGGGCTTCGGTGAACGGATAGTATTTGGCTGTATTCTGTGTGATAAGCGGACGGCATAGATTCACATAACCCGCTTTTTCAAGGCTTTTTGCATCAAGCTCTGTCGCAAACGGCAGTGTTTTATCGGCGGGATATACCGGATCTCCGGCCAAAGCCAGCATGCATGTCCATCCCGATGGACAGGAATTGGTCTCATCTGTACAAGGCGTCGAACAAATGCCGATTCGCTGTCCTTCTGCTGCCTGTGAATTGGGGTGGGTTTCGTTGTATGAATTTACATTGATGCGGCTGTCGATCTCAGAAACCGGGATATTCAACTGACTGGAGGTGCCATAGAGCACGCCGTTGTATTTCATCACGGTCGAAGGCTGGAGCTCAAAAATACAACTGCTGCCACTGCCGCATTCGCTGCTGGCACGGCACAGCGACCACAACAGCGACTTCGGACGGCATTCGTTCTGATAACAGACCATGTTGTCACCACAGCCATTCGCGCACGATTTCTCTTCGATTTTTTTACATTCACCGGACACACAGTCAAAATCGGGATCACAGTCTTCTTTGTTCTGGCATTTCTTTGTGGTTTCTACTTTTTCACTGCCTGTCGCAAAGCACTGGCCGTTGCTGTTACAGAACATGCAGGCACCGTCCATGCAGATTTCGCCATCCGGACACGGATTGGCGCATAAACGCTGGTCGTAACACACCTTGTCGTAACATTTTTCAAACGAAGGATCGCAATTGCACCCGCCATCATCCGGCTTTTTCTCGCAGTGATCGACGACACAAACTTCATCCGACTTGCAATTGCAGTTCTGATCCGTCGGTTCGGCAGTCTTTCTCGACGAATCATCGCCGCAGCCGGCAACGATCAGCAAACACGCCAACAGCCACAGGCGCTTATCTGCTACAGTTCTCCCCGCATTTTCATATTTCATATCATTCTCCTTATCATCGCCCAACTTCGTCAGTGTCACAATGGGCACAAATTCCTCTAATTATATAAAAAAGATGTATTTTTATCAATACCGTATATTTTTTGGCTCGCCTTGAGACGTTCCACGGAACGTCTCTACGGCTCGCTGGCAATCCTATGCGCTGCGCGCATACGGATTTGCCAGAAAACAGCCTTGCGCAGCACAGCACAATCAGATAAAATAGTCTGTTCTCTGAATGGAGGTATGCATGAGATACAAAATTTTATCGATAATAGCGATATTGGCAATGACAGGCTGTGCATCGGGTAGCCAATCACAAGCCCCGAAAACACCTGCCGAGATTGAACAGGCCGCACAAACCGCCCGTTATAACGGTGATTTCGAAAAATCCACTGTTCTGTATCGCCAGCTGATTGACAAGCATCCAACGCATTTCAGCAGCCTCGAATACCAGCATCAGATCTTGGAAAACGCCCTGGCGCAAAGTGAAAAACGCCTGCTTCTCGTGGAAACCCTGCACGCCCTAATTCTTTTTGAAAAAGCAAAAAATGCGCATTTTGAAGGCGCGACGCCAGAAGCCATCGCGCAGGAAAAAGAATACCTGGGACAATTCATTTACAATGCCGCATACAGCTATGCTAAGCTCATCCAAACGAATCCAGAGGAACTAACCGTTTGGACGTGCGATTTCTTAATCAACATCTACAATTTCTATTTCAAAAATGTATCCATTCCTGAAGATATCATGGGTCTTTTTAAAGATGTTAAAGACTATGCCAATGAATACCGCACGAATTACAATAACATAAAAAAGAACATCGCGTATGAATTACAGATATTCGATCTCTATGAGCGCGGCATCATCACGGATGATAACATGACACCATTAGACCTTGTGCAGATCGACATTCAGGAGCACAAAAAAACTGAAAGCGATGCGATCCTTGATTATACACGTGCCATAAGCAATTATAAAATATCAGATCATCAATTTGAGGATATCGATATCACTATAAATAAACTCTCACACGATGCGTTTTCTATTGCCGCCCAAATAGATGAGAGATGTAGACAGAAATATTATCGAAATGACAAGGACCGTTCTCCGGTAAACCCCATTCCCGAATGCAGTCAAACGCTCATTCGTGTCTCCGAACATATTCACAAGTGGTTTACACCCGAAGACCGCGCCGACCTCACGTATACGATGGCTATTATGTATAGTGCTTATTATCATCGCGAACAGGCACTAAATTTATATTGGAAAGTGATTGAAGATTATCAAGATTCCGAACAAAAAAGCGAAAAATTTGCCGTTACTGTCAAAAAGTCTATATCCGGAATATTTTATACAGATTATCATAATAATAAAAAAGAAGAAAACAAAGATAGCGTCGAACATAGCGATGCTTCAACCAAAGATATTCTGAAACTACAAAATCTCAAATGGTCTGACGACCCGGCAACCGACGCCTCATTTTTGATTAAGATTGCCAATCATTACAATAGATTCTATTATGACGAACAGGCCATAGATTTATACTGGAGAATTATTGATTACTATCAAAATGCTGAGCACAACTCCAGTGATTTTTCAGAATATGCCGGAGATGCAGCCTATGGTATCCTTAATTTATACATGAAACACAATAAAGACAATAAACCTGACCAAAACAAACTCAGCAAAGACGAACAAAACAAGCTTCTGGACGCAGCGATTCAAAGATTTAATCAATGCGCCCAATGGTCTGATCATCCGGAAAACGATGCAAAATATATGATTACCCTTGCCTATGCATACAAAGAACATTATTACAAGGAGCATGCCCTGGATTTATACTGGAAGATCATCGATGGTTATCAGAATTCTGAACACAGTTCCGAAGGATTTGCGCAACAGGCTGCACGAGCAGCCAAGAACATACTTTATATACAATATTCGCAACGACGATACAACAAAAAAGGCAAAGGCAATCAAGACGATCAGATGAGCAAAACCATTCAGAGACTTAATCAAACCGCCCAATGGTATAATAATCCTGAAATCGACGCCAATTATATATACGAACTTGCCAATACATATAATAATGATTATAAATTCAAAGGTATGTACACTGAACATGCCATAAATTTATACTGGAAAATCATTGACGGCTATCAGAATTCTGAACACAGTTCCAAAGAATTTGCGCAACTGGCTGCACAAGCAGCCAAGAACTTACTTTATTTACAACATTCGCAACGAGAATTCAGCAAAAAAGGCAATGGCAATGGCAAAGGCAAAGGCAATCAAGACGATCAGATGAGCAAAACCATCCAAAAAATAAATCAAACCGCCCAATGGTATAATGATCCTGAAATCGATGCCTATTATATATATACAATTGCCGATATATATGATGATAGTTACAAACTCAACGGTATGTACACTGAACATGCCATAAATTTATACTGGAGAATTATTGACGGTTATCAAAATTCTGACCGCAAATCCAGTAAATTCGCTGAATATGCCATTGCTTCAGTCGCACAAATTCTTTATCTTTTGCATAAGAATAATGATCAGAACCTGGGAACAACCATTCAAAAGTTAAAGCAAAATACCTGGCTATTTGAAGAACAACCATCTGACCAACTATCTGACCTATCATCTCATAAAAATAATCTGCAAAAGCTTATGGATGCGCTCGATAAATTCCTGATTCAGTGTACAGAATCAGGCGATCTTAAACAGAAAATAACGTCTGAAGAATGTGATGAACAACTCTGGGATATTCGATACTTATTTTCTTGCCTTAATAGATAACCATCAAATCCCCTGCCCCCCTGTAACCATTCTGCACTATGCTTGATGATATATGTATCTGCGCAGAGCCTAAACATTACGGCCGCAGGCCGTCGTGATAAGCTAAGCTATTTTTTAGAGCGCCGACACGACGTCGGCGCAACGCCTGTGTCCCGCCAGGATGGCGGCTACACAGGCGGTTGCAAAGTAAATTAGAACTTAACCCCCAAAAGGGGGGACCGGGGGAACTCCCCCGGACGTGCGGGGGGCGTTAGGGGGCGTTCACGTTTCAACGCCCCCTAACCGCCTGCGGCGCGTAGCCGCACTACAGATAGGTCTTACGGCGAAAGCCGTCAAAAAGAGCAAAGGAGGTGAATCGTTCCCTTACCCCCTTTTAGAAAATGGGGCTGGGAATCAAGGCCATCCACAGGTTGTCACTTGCGGCTACCGAGGGGCTGTCGCTGTTGTAGAGCCCCCCACCTCAAACGATCCAATGATAATATTTTCCTTCTCTTCATCAAGGCGATAAACAATCGACTTTTCAGACTGATTGGGGCGTCCCCAGTTCGTAAAGATGGTTGCGGTAATCGTCACTGCTCCAATCAGATCCTGCACATGAGAGGCATAATAATTCGTCTTTAATGTATATGTCCCTTTCGGCGACGATTTGAGCAGGTATTCCTCCGGCCCATAACCATCGGTAATATCGGCACTCAGAATGCCGCCAGTTGCGGATCGCTGATGGGCATAATAAATTTCTTCTGTTGTTGGCTCAAGCACATGGAGATCGATATCCGTACTGTCAATATCCCATCGGATGATCACCCGCAAATCCGTATCGAGCAGCTTGTTAAACTTCTCATCGACAGCGGGAATCGTTGGCGCACCATTCGGCCAGTTCTGGCGTTTTGTCCAGGCTGCAAGCGCATTGAATTCCTCAATGGCGACAAGCGCAATATTCCTTTCATCATAGTCTTTCCAAACGTCGAATGCGGTTTTATAAAAATACGCCAAAGCCTTTTGTGCATCTTCCGCGCTCATATTTTTCTTTGCGCGTTTTTCATACACAAGCGCCAAATCACGCCACGAGATATTCTCAAACGGTCGCAGGTCTGCAACTTTATGCGTGATTTCAATCGATTCATCCAGCATGCCGGCATCCCTCAAACGCCATGCATAAATGCGCAATACCGTTTCATCATCAATTCTCAGTTCCGTCAGATTCGACAGAATGCGCACGGCATATTCATGCAGATTCTGTTTAAAGAACCAATCCCCCACATCCAGATAAAATGCGCTGCTCGTTTCGTAATTTGCTCGCTGGCGCATATATTCAGCATATAATGCTTTTGCATCCGCACCACTTTCTTTCAGCGCTTTGAGTGCTTTCAGATAGGGCGTATCCGGATCCCATTCTTTCAATTCGATTTCTGCTTCGACATTTTCAAATTCTTCACCACCACTGGCACTTTGAACTGAACTTGCTGAACTTGCTCCAAAACCTCCTGCGCTGTATGCGCCCATGCCGCCGCCGGCGCCCCCCATCCCCATTCCTTCTCCGCCAGAACCAAAGCCATTAGAACAACCTATATAATCAATTCTACAATGTTCTGGATTTGCATCATCCTCTTCACATTTCCACTTTTTTGAGGGCTTAAATGGTTTTCTGTAGTGTTCATACAAATCGCTGACGATGATTTCTTCGCAATTCTTGTATGATTTATCAGAGCAATGGTATTCACAAGCATAATCTGTTCTGAGATTGGGCGGTATCGGATCATTCCACCATTTGACGCGATCCTCCCAAATCTCTGTGATTTGCTTATTCCAGGATGCTGCATCCGCCTCTTTTTTCTTAATGCTATTCGCCAATTTTTCTTCGTGTGCTTCGAGCCATTTGGCATGGATTTCCGTCAGATTGTCAGGGGGTTCAATATCATATTCGACCCATTGTGAAAGCGACTCGAATACAATCATGCTCGTGTTTGGCGTAACAATGTTATATTTTTTGCCCAAATTCCTCAGTTCATCTGCATTCTTCTTCTGAAATGGCGCAAGTTCACGCACTTTCGCTGCGGCCCATGCGGTCGTAATGGTTCTGCCCGTGACGGCATCATTTGCCGAAAGCTTTACAGAAAACTCGCGGCCATCCGAAAGTCTGACCTTAACGGTATCCGCATCGCCATTGAGTCTGCCCACAACGGCCACACGCCCGACGGCAGAAATCCCAATCCCCTGCACATCCGATATATGGCTGCCTTCCACCGCCGAAACCGTTGGCTGTGGCGATTTCAATTGCTGAATGATATCTTCTGCAGTCAATGTCTTTAGATGATATGCCTGTCCACCGCATATACGAAGCATCACATTGATATCATACATTTCGCCCGAAATGATGGCTGCAGAATGGTTTCCAAATTCCGGGACGTCATTTCTAAAGGTATCTACGCCGTCTGTAAAAAACAGCGTCATGCCATCGAATGCTTTGTCTGCCAGCGCTAAAAGCGGCGTAAAATCCGTACCGCCATCGTAATCCAATCCATCGATATATTGCAGCAGTGCCGCACGATCATCAAATACGACGGGCGATTCAAGCACATTGCGGAAAACATGCAATTCATAATGCCCCGATTCCGGAATGCGTTCCAAAACCTGACGCGCCTTTTGGATATCATCAGGTTTTCGGCTGCCCGAAGCATCCCAAATCAGACGCAGCCGCGACAAATCCTGCTGCGGTACATCCGCTGGCGCAACACCAGTGCGAAGGCTTATCGCAAAGAAAGTCTCATCCGAGTCTTTCTCATACCGTTCAACCGAAGTCACGATATCAGGCAGTTTAGGCATCGAAATCAGCAAATCGGAGTCAGGCGTGATATGGTTATCGACCTTTTCAAATACCCATGCAGCCTGCGCCTGCGCAAACTGCTCGTTTCCAAGCCCGCTCAGCACTGGTTTGGCAAGCCCAGGGATATCGACGAGAATGCGAATCTTTCTTTCCAGAAGTTCCGATTTGACCATCGGCAGCAACAATGCGGTTGCGCCATTGGCACCGACCGTAAGCGGCATCGTGTATTGCACGCGCACCTGGCGGTAGCCTTTCGGCATTATCGGATAAATCCGCGTTCTGAACGCATTTCCGCGCACGGCTTCAAGCAATCCGGGATCAACGCCCTTCTTCACCTCTGCTTCGTAGGCCCTGCGCGCCACTTTGCTGTCGACCACAGTCCCATCCACCATCTGATGATGGATATCCATGCTGTCCACATCAATCGCATAACCGCTCATCACCGCACCTTCCGGCAACGGGATCTCAAGTTTACCACTAAATACGCGGTTATTCGGATTGCGTATGATCATTTCGGTCGTCACCTGGACATACATCCCCTGCACATGCGCATCGACACGATATTTTTCAATAAATGGCGCAACCTCTTCGGCTTTTATATCTTCGGCCTCAAATTGCGGCACCATCCGATTCGTTCTCAGATCGACATCAGACACTTCCGCTGTCTGAACCGGATAATTCACTTTGTTCGCACATCCGCAGCAAGCCAAAGAAAGCGCCGCGCCAATCCAAAACACGCGTTGTATGTTGAAATATCTCAAGTTCATGACAGCCTCCGTTTATTCAATTGTGTGTTTGCGCGGCTATCTGCGATACGCCGCGCCGCTGCGCCTTGAGACGTGCGATTCGCGCGTCTCTACGGCTTGCTTGCTCGCCTATGTGCTGCGCACATACGGCTCGCACTACCCTACCGATACGGTCAGCACGATTTCATCTTCAGCCGGAATATGCAGACGCGGTGCAACCAGCGCAGGATCAAACATACCGCGCATCACCGATCCAAGACCAATGGACGTCGCATATAAACAGGTATTTGTCGCCATTATCGCGGAATCCGTATAACCATATTTGACCTTGTGATCCGGATTGCCCGGGAATTTTTCAAATGATTTGGCATTGATCACATAGATAAACTGCACAGATGCTTCCTTGGCAAACGGCTGAATCGCCATTTCTGCCCGGAAATCACCTTCCTCAATGATATCCAGTGCATGTTCTGCAGGAATATACTTTGCACAGTACTTGTCTGTCGCAATATACAAATCGATCTGATGGCAGTTGCAAGCCGTAGGATTGGCGCAGAATCCGCGTTCCTTATCTGTGATGCCGGCCGAAAAATAGCACAAATTGGCGATCGTCTGTTCGTCAAGCGCGTGGCCGTCATACTGTCGAATCGAACGACGTTTGGCAATGGCTTCGCTCACTTTCGAACCGTCAAATGTGGGTTCTGGCAATTTAATCATGATTTTCTCCTTTGTCGGCATCCGATTCGCCGACGTTTTGTGTGTCTGCACTGTCCTTATTCTCCGATTATCCGCCTGCGGCTGCGTCATACCAGGCGGCACCCACGCACCGGCTCCCCCCCTAAAAACCGGGATATTTTGATAATTCGCCGGTGGTCCGTAAGTCGCCATACATGAGTCCGAATTCGGCAATGCCGCAAGCATTTTGACGAGTTCGTCTCTCTCAATCTTGTCTGCCATGATATCATCCATATGTTGAATGCAAAAGCAGTTTATTATTGTTCTGGTCACAAATCATGAGAATATTCCCTTGACTTAACCCGGGGTTTCACCCCGGGCTGTGACGTTGCACGCCTTCAGCGTGCTGGCGGTGTGCGCCCCTGTGGGGCGCGGCTAATTGTATGGTTTACGTATATCAATTCACTATTCACTATTCACTATTTTCTACTTTCCACGAATCTCAATATCGTTTTGGCCCGCGCATCCCATGTCAGATTCTTTGCGTCTTCGGCAGCAGCAGCACCAAGCTTGTCGAGCAGTTCCGGGTTATCTATCAGTTCCGAAAAGCCTTTGAGTTCCGCTTCGGGATTATCGGGCGTCACGAGCCAGGCATTGCGGTTGTGCTCCAGAAGCTCGGATGTATCCGACGTTGCTGGCGCATAAATTGCTCGGCGACTCGCGATATAGGAATATATCTTAATGGGCAGCACCGTATTGTTCGGCGGCGTAATGGGCGGAATCATCACGACATCCGAAGCATACAAATACGCCGGAAGCTCGTCGTGTCGCTTCCAGCCAGTCAGAATGCAGTTATCCAGCTGCTCTGCCTCGACTTCAAACGGCGTTTTCTCGCCGCCATCATTCGCGCCAATAAATAGGAACGTGATATCGGGTCTGGCTTTGGCGAGCATGATTAGGTGATCGAGACCTTTTTTCATGTCGAACATACCGGAGTAGACAGCAATCTTTGCATCCACCGGCAAACCGAGTTTTTCACGTGCTTCTTTCTTCGACAAAACCGGCTCATATAATGCCGCATTAAAGCCATTATGCGCCGTACAAAGCCGATCGGGATCGAAACCGGCATCGATATATCGCTGGCGCGAATACTCAGAATGCAGCGTCATACCGATAAACTTTTTTGAAGCAAAGAACGATTTGAACACCGGCACCATGGCTTTATACTGCGCAGGCCAGGGACGATAGGTATCGTAAAGCACCGGAATCCGCGCACACAGGCAGGATGCTACCGCCGGAATATTGCGCGTATAGACCATATCGAAGTGTTTCAGCCGTTTTCGCAGCAGCGTCGCACAAATCAAGGGATGCAGCACTTTTTCGGGCACTCTTGGTCCCGGAAATATCGAATGAATCAGCTCTATACTGAATTCGCCATCGACATGATAATAATCCTTGATTTCCTGAACCGTCGGCGGCGCATCACAATTCGATGCAGGAATGAACAAAGTACATTCGCACCCATTCTTGGAGAGCGCCGAAACCGTATTCACAAACTGCATCGTACTCGTGTCGATGCTCGGTAAAATCTGATCAAAAACAAAGGCTATTTTCATAATACCCTCAAAGAGAAACACCAAAAATCCACCATCAGGCGACAAACAAAATGTATCGTAGAAACAAGCAATTGAAAATAAAAAAAGCCCCGCGTTTGCGGGGCTTTTTTGAGAAGGAAACGATTAACGTTTTGAGAACTGGAATCTTGCACGGGCTGCGGCCTGACCGTATTTTTTACGCTCTTTGGCACGCGAATCACGGGTGAGGAAACCAGCGGATTTGAGGGCGGGGCGCAGTTTGGCGTCATAATTGACGAGTGCGCGGGCAATACCCTGAAGCACGGCACCGGCCTGACCGGATTTACCGCCGCCGATTACATTGATGATGACATCAAAGTTCTCGGTCATGTTGACGAGCTCAAGCGGCTGACGCAGAACCATGCGCAGCGTGGCGCGATCGAAATAATTTTCGAGGTTCTGTTTGTTGACCGTGACATTACCTTTACCGGGGCGAAGATAGACGCGAGCGACGGAGCTCTTGCGACGACCTGTAGCTAACCACTGAATGTTCATACTCTATTATCTCCTTGGAAATGCTGGACTACAGGGAAAAAGGCTTAGGATTCTGGGCTTTGTGCGGATGCTCGCTGCCTTTGTAAATCTTGAGCTTGCTAAGCATCTGACGGCCGAGTGAATTCTTGGGAAGCATACCTTTGACGGCAATTTTAAACACGTCTTCCGGTTTGCTGCTCATCATTTTGCCTGCGGTGGCTTCTTTGATGCCGCCAACAAATCCTGTGTGGCGATAATATTTCTTATCTTCCAGCTTCTTGCCCGTCAGCACGAGTTTGTCGGCATTGATGACGATCACGTATTCACCGGTATCGACATGCGGCGTATAAAGCGGACGATGTTTGCCACGAAGAATGCTCGCCACTGCTGCGGCTGCACGACCGAGGTGCTGACCGGACAAATCAA